>WNFI01699097.1_pt2 | contig 43363 bp, 36 predicted proteins | sample 5400471 | NCBI WGS metagenome assembly WNFI01 (sample SAMN13153348, study PRJNA577476) | soil metagenome | isolation source: 100 cm saprolite on Douglas fir-dominated hillslope | place: USA:California | collected 2013-09-17 | reverse complement strand
CGCGCATGCCGACGCACGCGCCCACCGGATCGACGCGCGGATCGTTGCTGCGCACGGCGATCTTGGCGCGCACGCCCGGATCGCGGGCCGCCGCCAGGATGTTGATCAGGCCCTGACCCACTTCCGGCACTTCGAGCTTGAACAGTTCGATCAGGAATTCAGGGGCGGTGCGCGACAAGAACAGCTGCGGACCGCGCGGCTCCGTGCGCACTTCTTTCAAATACGCCTTGATCCGGTCCTGGGACCGCACGGGCTCGCGGGGAATCATCTCTTCGCGCGCGATGAACCCTTCGGCGTTCGCGCCGAGATCCACGTAGACGCCGTTGCGATCGACACGCTTGACGATGCCGCTGACCAGGGTGCCCGCCCTATCCTTGTAGGCATCGACGACCTGCGCACGTTCGGCCTCGCGTACCTTCTGCACGATCACCTGCTTGGCGGTTTGCGCGAGAATGCGGCCGAAGGGCACGGATTCCATGGGCTGCTCCACATAGCCGCCCGGCTCCACGTCCTTGTCGATATCGCGCGCATCGTCCAGGCGCAGCTCGCGCTCCGGCACTTCGAGTTCGGTGGAATCGTCGGCAAACACCTTCCAACGGCGAAAGGTGTCGTAGGCGCCGGTCTTGCGGTTGATCGAAACGCGCACATCCAATTCTTCGCCGTGTTTCTTGCGGGTCGCGGACGCGAGCGCGGCTTCGAGTGCATCGAAGATAATTTCCTTATCGACGCCCTTCTCGTTGGAGACCGCGTCAACCGCCATCAAGATTTCTTTGTTCATGGTCCTTTTAGACTCCTCGTCACTCCGGCCGCAATCTCGCCTTCTGAATTCTTTCGAGCGGCAGGGTATGCGCCTTGCCGTCCACTTCCACTACAATCGTGTCGCCCGCAACCGACTTCAACTCGCCGACATAACGCCGCCTTCCGTCGATGGGCAACTTCAACTCGGCGAAGATGCGCTCGCCGACAAAACGCTCGAAGTGCGCGCGAGTCCGCAAGATCCGATCGAATCCCGGCGAAGAGACTTCCAGCGTGTAATGCCCCTTGATCGGATCCTGGATCTCGAGCACTTGGCTCACCGCGTGGCTCACACGCGCGCAATCATCGACCGTGACGCCTATGCTGGAATCCTCGGCGCGGCGATTCCAAGCGCCTCGATCGGCGGCTCTAAAAGGCGCATCAAGGCGTCACGCATTCGCTCAACCCACGACTTAAAACAAAAAAGGGGACCATCGGCCCCCTCATCTGCTAACGAAAGCCCCTTCGGGGGCTGGTTCAACCCAAGCGCGGAGCCGACAAAACTTGAGGTCCCCCGCCGAGGGCCGCGATTATAGGCAAAGCCGACTTAGGCGTAAACCCTGATCGCGCAAATCCAAACTTAAAAACGACTGGGGCCGCATCGCTGCGGCCCCAGATCTCGCTCGATACTAAAACGCCTTACCAGCGCTTGGGACCGCGCGATCCACCACCACCACCGCCACCACCGCCGCCGGTGCGCTCCTGAGCCTCGTTCACCTTCAGCGCTCGCGCACCGCGGACTCGTCCATTGAGAACGGGAGATTGCCAACATACATTTTCGTCATGTGAAGAATACCTACTACAAAAGAAGCTATCGGCCGGTCACCCGTGCGTACTGCGATGCAATGTGCAGAGTCCCTGCCACCTGGATCGAAGAAACCTGCTTTGTGGGTTGTGGCCAAGGTGACGCCGGAGCGGCGCGGTGAGCAGAAACGGACCAAGTAGAAATTCACGAGCCGGCGCGGATGGTACAGTAATTTGCTGATAAATACGAATATTTTCTCTGGGCGCGCCTCCACCAAGAGAGCACCGGGGTCAGCAGTCGATGCCTGCTCAGGGGCTTAGGCGCGGACCAGTGGGCCAGGGATTGCGGTCCTGCTGCGGTGCAGCAGCTGGACCAACGCGGCTTCCTGCCGTCCATGATTCACCATGAAGTAAGGCCCGTTCGGCCGCAGATTATGTCGAATCTGCGGAAACAGGCGCTCGGGCGCGAGCAGCGACGGCGGCAGACGCCACGCCGATATGGCAGGCAGCGTCAGTGGTAACGGTAGCGCAACGCGGCTATTCTTTCGGCCTGCTCGAGGTTTACGGTACAAAGTTCGCGAGCAGGCGTTTCCTCGAACACAACGCGCGACCGTCGTACGCTCGGAAACTCCGTACCAAGAGCTGTGCCGCAAGGATTGTAAACGCTGAAGCAATGAATACATTCGCCAAATGCCATGCGGACCCTGGGACAGCGTCGAGCGTACGTGCGCATTGGCGATGCGGTTAGCGCTTTTTCTGCCCAAGTATTGGGCAACTTGGGTGGGACTCTGGGTGTTGCGCACCATCGAGCTGTTGCCGTTTCCCGTGCAACGGCGTGTCGGTGCAGCTCTGGGCAAGCTCATCCAGCGCCTGCCGCTAGCCTACGTGCGCATCGCACGCCGCAACATCGAGCTCTGCATGCCCGCGCTGTCGGCGCGGGACCAGGCCGACTTGGTCGACCGCCACTGCCAAAGCCTCGGGTTGGGTCTCTGCGAGACGGCCAATACCTGGTGGAGCAGCGACAGCCGCGTGCACCGGCTCGCCGAGATTCAGGGCCTCGAGAATTTGCAGGCGGCGCTCGCCAGGGGCCGCGGCGCCATCATGATCGGCGGCCATTTCACCACCATCGAAATCGCCACCCGCATCCTCGGCACCGTCGTACCGCTCAACGTGGTGTATCGCCCCACGAAAAACGCCGTGCTGTCGCACACCATGTTCACCAGCTTCTCGCGTCACGGCAAACCGATCGCTCACGACGACATACGCACCATGATTCGCGCCCTCAAAAACAATGAAGCGGTGTGGTACGCGCCGGATCAGAGCTACCGCAACAAGGGTTCGGCGATGGTGAAGTTTTTCGGGATTCCGGCCGCCACCACCACTGCCACATCGCGTCTGGCGCGCATTTCCGGCGCCGCCGTGTTGACCTACTTCCCGGAACGACTGCCCGGCAACGCCGGATATCGCGTCGTGATCGGGCCCGCGCTCGAGGACTTTCCCGGCGTCGACCCGATTGGCGACGTCGAGCGCTTCAACACCCTGTTGGAGGCGCACATTCGCCGCGTACCCGAACAGTATCTCTGGGTACACCGTCGCTTCAAGGGACTCACCGCCGACTATCCCGACTACTACGGGCGCGATTCCCGCAATCGCGCGCCCGTGCAACACCCTAAAACAACCCCATAATCGAGAGCGCCCGTGCACCACAGACATTGGATTCTGCGATCTATTGACGTGTCCGCGTTAACCACCCTACCGGTCTTGGGCGCCCTGTGCTGCCTGCTGCAAGCCCCCGCGGCCGGGGCGCAAAATCCGGCGGCGACGCATACACCGGCGACAACACCGTCCCCGGCGGCGACACAAACCGAGCGGTCCAGGACGCCGGGGGTGTTACCGCCGCGGGATCCGACGCCCCGGTGGAGACACGCGACCCGCGGCCCTTCGTCAACCTGGCGCATGCCATCACTCGGCGCAATCCCGGCGGCAAGGCGCTGAACGCCGCACAGGACCTGACGGTCGACGAAGCCATCGACGCCTACACCATCAACGGCGCGCGCATGCTCGGCATCGACAAGGACGCGGGCTCGCTGGACGTCGGCAAGTCGGCGGATTTCATCGTCCTCGACCGCGACATCGTACAGCTGGCCGCGGACGGCCGCGCCGACGACATCGCAAAGACCCGCGTCAAGCAGACCTGGTTCCGCGGCAAGCAAGTGTACCCACTCCGCGGCACGCTGAACGCTGAACGCTGAACGCACGGGATCATATCCATTGCCCGGAGACATCATGTCAATGCCACAAACCGGTTTAGTCGCTCACGAGCGCTACTTTTGGCATGACCCCGGCAGCGGTGCCGGCTTCTCGAGTTCCAATCCATTCGTGCAACCGGATCATCATCCGGAAAGTCCGGATACCAAGCGGCGCCTGTTGGCGCTGTTGGAGGTCAGCGGCTTGGCCGAGCGATTGATTCGAGTGAAGCCCCGCCCCGCCGAGTACAGCGAGCTGCGTTATTTCCACACCGAGCGCTATATCGACACGGTGCGCAAACTGTCGGCGGCGAACGGCGGCCCCATCGGCGACAGCGCCAGCATCGGCACCGGCAGTTATGAGATCGCTCTGCTCGCCGCCGGCGGCTGCATCGAAGCTGCGGACGCCGTATTGGCGGGACGCCTCAAGAATGCCTACGCCCTGGTCAGGCCGCCCGGTCACCATGCGGAGGCGGATCAGGGGCGCGGTTACTGCGTGTTCGGCAACGTGGTTCTGCTGGTGCGCCACGCCCAACGAGTGCACGGCGTGCAGCGCGTCGCCGTGGTCGACTGGGACGTGCATCACGGCAACGGCACCGAAGGCGCGTTCATCGCGGATCCGTCCGTGCTCACCCTGTCGATTCACCAGGATCGCTGCTACCCCGTCGACGCCGGGCAGCTCGGCGTCAGCGGTACCGGTCCCGCCGCGGGCACCAACCTCAACATTCCCCTGCCGGCCGGTTCCGGACACGGTGCGTATCTCGCCGCCTTCGACCGAGTGGTATTGCCGGCGCTGCAACGTTTTCGCCCGCAATTGATCGTCGTTGCATCGGGACTCGACGCCAGCGCCATGGATCCTCTCGGCCGCATGCTTTGCACCAGCGAAACCTACCGCGCCATGGCGGCGCGAATCGCCGCCGCCGCCGATTCCCTCTGCGGCGGTCGGCTGGTGGCCACGCATGAGGGCGGCTACTCCAATGCCTATGTGCCGTTCTGCGGCCTGGCCGTCATCGAGGAATTCGCCGGCATCAGAACGCCAGTGGTCGATCCCTACCTCGAGGAATTGATGCACATGGGCGGACAGGAACTGCAGCCGCATCAAGCGGCGGTCATCGACGCGGCCGCGGCGTTGGTACGCAACATTCCGCAGGGACCAGTAGGCGATCGGTGACGCACGGATCACGGGCTAGGACTATCTGGTCCAGGGATGTTGACTGGCCCAGCGTTAAAGGTCTGTGGCCATGCGAACCGGTGAACATCCCCTCCCGAGGTGTTACAAGGGAACGTGCAATTCCTCGCGATGCTTCGCTTTCAGCACCAGCCCGTAGACCAAGCCGGCGGCCAGCCATGCCGAGCCCACTTTGACGGCGAGCGCGCTCATGCCTGAGAACACGGCGAGCACGACGATGATCCCGCAAATCGGCACCAACCAATGTCTGATCCAGGCGCCCGAGTGCCGCTTGACGCCGAAATACGCCAGGACGGAAATGTGTAGAAACAGAAATCCGCTCAAGGCGCCGAAATTCACGATCGACGCCAGATCGTCGAGCCGGTTCTTCATGTACACCGCCACGGCCAGCGACAGGGCGGCCGTGACCAACATGCCCATGTAGGGTGTGTGGTAGCGCGGATGGACTCGCGCCAGCGCCCGGGGCAGCTGCCGATCGCGCCCCATGGCGAATACCACGCGCGCGACGCCGACCTGCATCGGCAATGCATTCGACAATCCGACGATGCCGGCATACGCCCACGCCAGCACCACCGCAGTCCATGGGCCCGTGGCCCACCCCGCCAGCTCATACACGGCGGCCGCTTGATCCTTGATCGCAATTCCGGGCAACAGGTTGCCGAGCACCCAGGTAACGCCCACGAAGAATACTGCGGACAAGACCAGGACCGCGATGATGGCCCTGCCGACGACCCGCCGGTCGCCGCCCTCCACTTCTTCGGCCAGCGTCGACACCGCGTCGAAACCGAGGAAGGACATGATGCAAATCGAGGTCGCGCTGAATATCTTGCCGGCGTCGAAGGCGGCGGCATCGAATACCGGCTTGAGCGTCAACGCCCCATTGCCCTTGCCGGCATAGAGTGCAAACACGCCCAATATCAGAAAGCCGACCAGGATGATGACCTGCAGCGCGACCGCGATGAAGTTGGCACGGGAGGTGACCGTGATGCCGAACCAGTTGACGCCGGTGGTCACCGCCACCATCAATACGATCCAGATGCCGCGATCCATGCCGGGCAGCAGCGACTCCAATGCCACGGCGATCAATACGTAGACGAACGCCGGGATCAACAAGTAATCCAACAGGATCATCCAGCCGGCGATGAAACCCGGGAAAGCTCCCAATGAATGACGGGCGAATCCGTAGACCGACCCTGCGGTCGGCAAGGTCTCCGTCATGGTGGCGTAGCTCTGCGCCGTGAAATACATGCACACCGCGCCCAGCGCATAGGCGAGCACGATCAATCCGTTTGATTCGCTCCACACGAAGCCCAGCGTGCTCAAGGGCGCGAACGGCGCGATATAGGCCAATCCGTAGAGAACCAAATCCCAATACCGCAGAGAACGCTTCAGTTTGACGGTGCCGACCGCGCTGCCGCCGGCGACGAACGCCTCGGTGCTCATTGCGCCGACACCGATACCTCGACGCTGTGCACAGCGGTGCTCTCGCCCATGTCGCTTTTCTCTCCCGGGTTCAGCACGTTGACGTTGGCGCCGGCCGCACTGGTGCTCAGCCAGCGGCCCTTGTGGGTCAGGGCCACTCCGCGCGGCACCTCGTCCGACATCACGACCTTCAATCTAAGCTGGCCGCAGTCGTTGCGCACCAGAGCCAGGTCTCCCTCCGCCAGGTGTCGTTCCAAGGCGTCTTCGGGATGCAAGGCGATGGTCGCTTCGCCGATCCGGTTCTCGATCTGGTGAACATTCCCGAAGCTGGTATTCATGAGCCACGAATGCGCCGGCGACAGCAGGCGCAAACGATCCGCCGCGGGACGGGGGTCGCTTAAGGGTAGGGGTAGCCGCGGGTGCCCATCCGCCGCGGCGCGCGCGGAAGCAATCTCGATGCGGCCGCTCGGCGTCGCAAACGCGCCGTCGGCGAATTGCACGGCAGGCGTCTCCGGCACCCAGATCGACCCGCGTTCCGCCAGCGATTCGAAGGTGAGTCCAAGACCGCTGCGCTCCATGAGGGTGGCCAGTATCGAGGCGTCGCTCTCCTGCAATTCGGGCTCGGAATAGCCCATGGCGCGCGCCAGGCGCCGGAAAATTTCCAGATTGGGCAGGGCACTGCCCATGGGCTCCATCACTTTGACCTGCGCGGACAGGGTCAGTTGAAAGTACGAAGCGACGAGATCGTCGAACTCCAGGAAACTCGCCGCCGGCAGCACGTAGTCCGCCATCCCGGTGGTATCGGTTGCAAACAGATCCAGTACGATCGTCAGTAAGTCCTCGCGCTGCAACGCGCGCCGCAAGCGGGTCTGTTGTGGACACGACGCCAGGGGATTCATGTTCCAGACGATGAGCGCCTGCGATCGCGCCGGGTCTTCGAGCGCAGGCGCGAAATCCATGTGGCTGATCGAAGGCGCGCCGTCCCTCGAGCCCAAGTGAGCACCGGCCAGGTAATCCTCGTCCATGCGGCGTTGTCGCAGGTTGCCGTTGAGATAGAGGAAGCCCGCGCCCGGCTTGCACAGGTTGCCCGTGACCGCCGGCAGTAGGCCGCAGGCGCGCATCACGTTGCCGCCGGTGGTCTGGCGTTGCAGACCCTGTCCCAGCCACAGCAACGAAGGGCCGCGTCCATAGAGAACGGCGACTTCTTCGATCAGCGCGGCGGGCACGCCGGTGACGGCGGCACCCCACTGGGGATCGCACGCGCCGAGCAGAGGTTCGAGCTCTTCCCAGCCGTGCACATGCGCCGCGATGAACGCGGAGTCGGTCAGACCCTCCCGCTGAATGACGTGCAGCAGCGCGAATGCCAGAGCGGCGTCGCTGCCGGGGAAGGGTTGCAGATGAATATCCGCCTGCGCCGCCGTCGGCGTGCGAATTGGATCGACCACGACGACTTTGCCGGGCGCTTCGGGCAGCCAGTACTCATGAGCATGCGGCGCAGAGGCGTGCGGATTCGCGCCCCAGACCACGATGCACGCCGCATCCTTGGCCGCGCGCGGATCGAATCCATCCAACGAGGAGCCGTACAGGTATCGCAAGGCGACATGCCCCGCCATGTTGCAAATCGTGTCCGGCGTGACCTCGGTCGCGCCCAGGCGATGAAAAAAGCGCATCGGTGCAATGCCGGCGAGCAGCGAAATCGTCCCGGTGTAGTGCGCATTGAGAATGGTGTGTGCGCCGTGCGACGCAATGACACCTTGCAGTCGGTGCGCGATTTCCTCGAACGCGGTGTCCCAGGAGATGGGCTCGAACCGCCCCGCTCCCTTGGCGCCCACGCGCCGCAAGGGTTGGCTCAGCCGGCGCTGCGGGTCGCGCCATTCGCGGTTGTAGGCGGTGGAGCACTTTCCGCACAGGGTACCGCGGCTGACGGCGTGAGTCGGATTACCGCGGACCGCCGTGACCCGTCCGTCGCGCCTGTGCACCCACATGCCGCAGGTATCGTAGCAATCCCGCGGGCAGGTGGTGAGTACTACATCGTCGCGCGAATCGGCCGCTGTCACGGCGTCGCGGACTCGTCCGCCTTCTTGATTAGATCGGCGCGCATCTGCGACGCTTCCAGCCGCAGCGGCGCGCTGCGTAGCTGCCCGATCTCGGCTGCCGTGAAGGGCTGAAAATTCGCCGGCAGGTGTTCCTTGTCGAAGCGCCACAGCATCCAGTTCATCAATTCGGACAAATCCGCATTCGACAGCGGTGAGGTCGCGACCCCGGGCACGCGCCCCAGATATTCACGTCCTCCCGGTACGGACAGGAACCGGCCGACGGTGCCCGCCAGGCTCGGCGTCGTTCCCGCCGATCCCGTGCCGTCGGGTCGATGACAACCTTGGCAGTTGAGCGTCCAGTGCTGCCAGGCCCGCTGCGGGTTCTCGACGCCCGCCGGCGCGTTCTCGGCCGTGCTCGGCGCGGCGTTCGGCGCGGCGTTCGACGCCGGAGTTTGCGCGCCCGCATTCCAGCCCGAACCCAGCATCGAAAGGCATGCGGCCGCCCACAAGGCCGTCGCGGGTCCGGTCAAACGCGCCGCGATGCTCATAGATCCGTGGCCGGCCGCAGCGCCCGGGTGGTCTGCGCCGAACTGTCGGCATGGCGCGCGCGTGCATCGGTCACGTCGGCTGCCGACAGCGCCGCGGCGCCCGGCTCATTCTTGCCGAGATCGCTGGCGAGATAGTTCAACACGGCGGCGACTTCAGCCTCGCCCAAACCCGACTGCGCCGGCATGGCGCCATTGTAAGTGACGCCGCCCACCTTGAGGTTGCCCATGAGCCCGGTAGTGACCACCATCACCAGATAATCGCGACCTTCCGGAATTTTCGCAAATGCCGCGACCTGCTCGTGCAGCGACGGAAAGGTACCGGGTATACCCGCTGCCTGCGGGCCGTGACACACGGCACAGCGATTGGCAAATACAGTCGCGCCCGCCGACCCGGCGCCGACCGACGGCGCCGACGGTGCATCGGCGCCCGGCTCCGTGGCGCGGCACGGCACGGGGCCCCAGAGCGCGATGGTGGCCAGCGCGACGGCAGCGGCGCGTGCCGCGGCGGCGCCCGGTGCTAAGACGCGCTCCGTCGCTGTATTGCATAAACGCCGGAGCTTGAGGGCGCTACTTCTGATCAATGGCCACACCCAAAATGATCGCCACCGTGCAGGTATAGGACTGGCTCTTGGTGCCGAAACACCAGGTGACTTCGTTGTTGTTCTGCGGGCGCACCACCGGACGATCACCTTGGTTGTTCTGACAGGCACACCGGCCCCACGCCACACCGCCGCAGCAATCGTTGTACGAAATGATGTAGTTGCGCTCGTCCGCCGGATTGCGGCAGGTGCCGATCCACGTGATCGGCGACATTTCCGTCCCCGGCGGACAGGAATTGACGGTTCCGCCGTAACAAGTGCAGAGCGAGCCGTCGACGGCGCAATAACGCCAATAATCGCATTTCGTCGGATCGCCGGGATCTTGGCGGTTGCCGCTGCTCTGAGCTGCAGTCTGGCCGGAATTCGGATCGGAATTCGGTCCGGAGTCGGCCTCCGCCGCGCGTGCCACCGGCAATAAAGGCAGGGTGGCCGCACCGGCGAGGAAGCCGCCAAGCACGCTGAACACGCTCCGCCGTGAGGTACGACTCGCGAAGCCGCGCAACACTTTTTCCGCTAAATGATCGAATTGAGCCACTCTTATTCTCCCGAAGATACCTGCCTCGGTCCACGCTGACTGAGGAATTGCTGGATGCTGCTGACGCCCGTTTCCTTGGCGACGAAGAGACTTTCCAAATGCTCGCGCGTGTTGACGAGGCCGGTGGACGACAATTTACCGGCTTCATCGATCAATACCGCGTAGGGAAGCTTGGAAACGCCGTAGCTGCGGCCCAAATGCTCCGACAGCACGTACGGAAATTTCGTGAGACCTTTCTCGCGCACGAAGGCTTCATGTTTGTAGAGTTCGCCGTCGCTGGCCAAAACAATGTCCAACCAGCTCCGCTCGGCGCCTTGAGCCGAACGCAGCGCCGGCAATAGGGTTTCGCAGATCGCGCAGTCAGGCGACAGGAACAGCAGCAGCTGGCTTCGTTCACCGCGCACGCCGCCGATCTTCACGATCGATCCGTGCAAATCAGGCAGCGCCAACTCCGGCGTGGGATCCCCGAGCTTCAGCGGCTGGGGCAGCGACAATGCGCCCGCCGGCGCGATGCGCTGGTGAAGAACGCCGATCTGACGCGCCAACGCCATGCACACCACGCCGAGGACGAGCAGTCCGATCCACAGCATGATCTGCGAGGCAACCAAGAAATTCATAGCAATTCTCCGCTGCGCGGCGGCGTCAGGGCCATCACTTGATCGAGCGCGCCATACAGCGCGAGCAAGACCGCCGCCGCCAGGATCTGCGAGGCGACGACCGGGCCGGTAATCCCGGCAGCGGAACCCGCCGCCACCGCCAATGCCACGCCGGTCAACACCACATTCCTCACCACTTGGAAGACACCCAGCGGACGGTGGGCGGCGCCAAAGGTACACCCGCAATCCACATCGCGTCTGCCTTGTGCAATCGCGCGCAGAATCAACGCAAGATAGCCACCCCAGATCAGCACCGCCAGCGCGCCGCCCGCCGCTCGATAAGCGGGCGTCCACAGCAACAGGGCGGCGAGCAACTCAAGCAAAGCAACCATCAACACCGCAAACGTGGCGAAGCTGCGCGGTACCCCCGCGAATTCATGAACCACCGCCTGAGTGCGGTCGCGCCGGATCAATTTATGCACACCCGACGCGAGCAAGAGCAAGGCCTCGAAGGCCGCGAGCTGAACGACCAGCAGCTGAACGACCCCGAGCATCGATGCCGCGGCTGTCATTACCGAATGGGCTCGATTTGCATGCGGGTATGAAAGCCCGGCAAATCCATGCTGCGCACCAAACTGCCGCCGCTTGGCTCGTACACATCGAGCCGCTCGCCCGCCTGCACCAGCAACAGCGGCTCAGCGCCGTGAGTCAACGCAATAGATGACCCGGGCCGTACGAGCCGCAGACGTTTGATGCGGGTCTTGGCGGCCGCGTTGTACACCCACACTTCCGTGGCAGGATCCTTGTGAGTGCCCTCACGTGCGTCCGGCTGCATCAGCACATACAGAAGCTTTTGTTCATCGCTGGCAACTACTTGCCAGCCGCTGGGCCGCCAATGGCCCGCTTCGTCGGCAGCCGACAGCAACCGCCAATCGGGCAGTATCTTGACCTCGTCCCCACGCATATCGATGGGCTGAATTCGGCCATGCAAGCTCGGGAAGTAGCGCACGCCGCCGACGAGGGTCGACGCGGTGAACAGAGGATCGGTGTCGAGAGGGTTGAAGGCCTTGGACTCATTGCGGCCGGCCACCGCGCCATTGGCGTCGAGCCGTACGGTCAACATCGTGCCGCTCGAGCACAAGGTCGAAAATCCACGGGTGCCGGAAGGATATACGAGCGAACAGCCTGGTATTCCGACCTCGCCGAGCACCTGCCGCTTCACGAGGTCGACGACCGTCACCGATGAGGCGGGAGTGAAGTCGAACACCAGCGCCATCCGTTGATCGTCGGTGAACGTGATCAACCCTTCCATGGCGGTGATCAAAGCACGCTTGGCGCCCGGCAACACGATCTCGCCGATCGGATTCAGCGTGTGCGTGTCATAGATGGTGATGAAATCCGTGCGCGTGCCCCGAGAGCCGCGCGACCACACGGTATCCGCCACGTACAGTTCCGGACGCTTATCGGCAACCAGCAGCGTGCCTGAATCGCGCGACTGCAATTGACCTTTGACTTCGCGGGTGTCGCTGCCCACATTGCGCAACTCGATGCGATCGCCGGCGTAATTGAGAAAACTCCAGGTCGTCGGATACTTTGCGGGCAGCGTTTCGACCTTCGGAATGGTATCGGGCGGCAACGGCGTCGGGAAATTGGCCGTGGCCGCGTGGGCCGGCGCCGCAGCTACCATTGCGGCAGTTGCGAACCACGCGCAAATCGCGATGGGCGTCGCCCGTAGAATGCTTGCTCTCATTTCGTTAAGCCTCTCTTCGCACTGTTGTCTATATTTCTCGGGCGCACGCATACATGAAGGTGGAGGATTCCCGCACGCGCATTTCCCAATTCCCCTCGCGGTCTTTTGTGAGAGGCCGCCTTCTTGCGATCCAGTGTACGTCAACCGCCCCAAACTGAATACTGCTACGCGTTGCCGGGTATTTCGGCTCCGCCGCCGGGTATATTGGCCGCATGAATGCCGCACAGCTTGCTTTTTACGTGGCCATCAGCTTAGCCGGCGTGGCTTTCATTGTTGGTGCAATACGCGCTGCGCGGCGCAGCACGACGGTGCGTTGGCCGACACCCATCGAACTGGTCATCGGATTCGTCACCGATTTCTTCGACACGCTGGGGATCGGCTCGTTTGCACCGACCACCGCGATTTATAAATTGCGGCGAATCGTTCCGGATGAATTGATACCCGGCACGCTGAATGCCGGTCATACACCGTCCGCCATCGCCGAAGCGCTCATATTCGTGACGGCCATCGTGGTTGACCCCCTCTTGCTGGCCACCGTCGTCGGCAGCGCGGCGGCGGGCGCATGGCTCGGCGCCGGCGTGGTGGCGCGCTTACCGCGCCGCGCGATTCAATTCATCATGGGGGTTGCCTTGACCATCGCCGGCACCGTCTTCACCGCCATCAATTTGGGCGCGCTCCCGGGCGGCGGCACGGCGATGAGCCTCGGCGGCTGGAAATTCGGGCTCGCCGTGGGCATCAATTTCATACTGGGTGCGCTCATGAGCGCCGGCATCGGAATGTATGCGCCGTGCATGATCACGCTGGCGCTGATGGGAATGCATCCGCTCGCCGCCTTCCCCATCATGATGGGAGCCTGCGCGTTGCTGCAGCCCGTGGCGAGTTTGCGCTTCTTTCAGACCGGTAAATTCGCATGGGGCCCCTCGTTGGGTCTCGCCTTCGGCGGCGTGATCGGCGTGCTCATTGCCGCCTACATCGTCAAGACGCTCCCGCTGGTGGCCCTGCGCTGGCTGGTGATCGTCGTCATTGCCTATGCGGCATTCGCCATGCTGCGCTCCGCCGCACGGGCGGAGAGCTGACGAATCGCGCGTCTCTGCGCGGCAGGTTACACTTGGCGCGTGCCGATCACCCTACGCAAGGCCACACTCGCCGACGTCCCGCATCTGGAAGCGATGATTGCGCGTTCCGCGCGAGGCTTGAGCACGGAAGATTACCGGCCGTCGCAAATCGAAGGCGCGCTGCGCGGCGCATTCGGCGTCGATACGCAGTTGCTCGCGGATCAAACCTATTTCGTGGCCGAGGAAGACGGTCGATTCGTCGGATGCGGCGGCTGGAGCTTCAGGTCGACCCTGTTCGGCAGCGACGCGCGAGCCGGCCGCGATTCTTCCATGCTCGATCCACGCACCCAGGCGGCGAAGATTCGAGCGTTCTTCGTCGACCCGCAGGACGCCCGCCGCGGTATCGGGACGCTCCTGCTCGAACACTGCGAGAACGAAGCACGCGCCCATGGGTTTTCTCAAGTGGAACTCATGGCGACGCTCCCGGGCGTCAAACTCTATGCCGCCCGCGGCTACGTCGGCGCGGCCATGGTGCATTTCGATGTCGGACTCGGAGAGTCCATAGAATTCATTCCCATGCGCAAGGTGTTAACCGCGCCATAGCCGCCGCCAACCCGCATGACCCAAATCGCGAAGCGTGCGAATATTTCTGCGGTATATCTCGCCGGTGTCCGGCACTGCGGCGACCGCACGCTCGATACTGGCCTCGCGCAACAGGTGCAGCATGGGATAGGGAGAGCGATTGGTGTAGTTTTCGATGTCTTCGGACTGCGTTCCCGCGAACTGGTACTGGGGATGAAAGCTCGCCACCTGCAGCTCTCCTTCCAGACCCAGTTCGACGATGGTCGCCTCACAGACGTCGAGAAAATCGTTGTACTCGATGAAATCCGTCAAAACCCACGGATGTATCAACAGGGTCGTCTCGCAGCGCAGGGGGTCTGCCGCCTGCAGCTCCAGCAACTCGGAGCGAAGGTCGTCCAGCAGCGCGGACGCGGATCGTTGCTCGCTGACGCGAAAGCGCACGCGGTCGGCGCGGTAGACACTCTCGGCAAAAGGGCACAGGTTGAGGCCGATGACGGACCTTTCCAACCAGAGACGCGTCGCCGCAATGATTTCGTCGGTGGTAATGGGGCGATCCTCCGCAACTGCGCTCAGTCTATTCTCACCGCATCGAGTATTCTAATCACTCGCTTCACTCACTCGAGAGCCAATCGATGCCACAATCAATTCCAGCCACGCTGATCCCTGGAGACGGGATCGGTCCTGAAATCATTGACGCCACCGTCGCCGTCCTGGACGCGCTGGGTGCACCCTTCGAATGGGACACGCGGGTCGCAGGCCTCGAGGGCGTCAAGACCGCGGGTGATCCTCTCCCCCCCAAGACCATCGACAGCATCAGACGGACGCGGCTGGCCTTGAAGGGACCGCTCGAAACCCAGTCGGGCGGCGGATACCGGTCCTCGAACGTGCGCCTGAGGGAGGAGTTCAAGCTGTATGCGAACCTGCGGCCGGCGCGAACTTTGATTCCCGGCGGCCGCTTCGACAATATCGATCTGGTGGTCGTGCGCGAGAACCTGGAGGGTCTCTATGTCGGGCACGAGTACTACATCCAGATCGACGACGACCCGCATGCCGTCGCCATGGCCTCGGGAGTGAACACGCGTCAGGGCAGCCGCCGCCTGTTGGAATTCGCCTTCGAGCACGCGGTCGCAACCGGCCGCAAGAAAGTGACCATCGTGCACAAGGCCAACATCATGAAGATCTTGACCGGGATTTTCCTGGAGGCGGGACAGGAGCTGTATGAAAGCAAGTACAAGGGCCGTTTCACCTTGGAGACCGTCATCATCGACGCCTGCGCCATGAAGCTGGTGCTCAACCCATGGCAATTCGACGTGCTGGTGACCACGAATCTGTTCGGCGACATCTTGTCCGACCTGGTCGCGGGCCTGGTGGGTGGCTTGGGGATGACTCCCGGCGCCAATATCGGGGCCGATGCCGCGATATTTGAAGCCGTGCATGGTTCGGCCCCCGATATTGCCGGCAAGGGAGTGGCGAATCCCACCGCGCTCATGCTCGCGGCGGCGATGATGCTCGAACACTGTCATCTGCCGCACATGGCGGCGCGCCTGCGCACCGCCCTCGATCAGACGCTCAATGTGGACAAGGCAAGAACGGGCGACCTGGGCGGGCATACCAGCACGGCCGAGTTCACCCGCGCTGTCCTCAAGCGCATTACCAATGCCTGAAGATCGACGCCGGCGCCGGAGCACGCGATGAACCCGGTCATTTCGGTCCGCAACGTCGTCAAGACCTACGCTTCGGGCTTTCAGGCCTTGAAGCCCATCAACCTCGAGATCGACAAGGGTGAAATCTTTGCCCTGCTGGGTCCCAACGGCGCAGGGAAGACCACGCTGATCAACATCATTTGCGGAATCGTCACCGCAAGCGGCGGCACGGTGATTGCGGACGGCCATGACATCGTGCACGACTTTCGCGCGGCTCGAACCAAGATAGGCTTGGTGCCGCAGGAATTGAGCACCGACGCGTTCGAAACGGTATGGGCAACGGTGTCCTTCAGCCGCGGCCTGTTCGGCCGCGCGCCGAATCCCGCCTTCATCGAGGGGCTGCTGCGCGATTTATCTCTGTTGGACAAACGCAATAGCAATATCATGACCTTGTCCGGCGGCATGAAGCGGCGAGTGATGATCGCCAAGGCCTTGTCGCACGAGCCGGAGATATTGTTCCTCGATGAACCGACCGCCGGCGTGGATGTGGAGCTGCGCCGCGATATGTGGAGCCTGGTACGCGGCCTGCGCGACACGGGAGTCACCATCATCCTGACCACGCACTACATCGAGGAGGCCGAGGAAATGGCCGACAGAATCGGCGTCATCAACAAGGGTGCGTTGGTCGTGGTCGAGGAAAAAACACAGCTGATGAAAAAGCTCGGCAAGAGGCAGCTGACCTTGCATCTGCATGAGCCGCTTCGACGGCTCCCGCCTGAACTGGATTCCTGGGGTCTCGAGCTGAAAGCCGACGGTCACGATCTGGTATACACGGTCGATGGGGCGAACAGCATCGACATTTCCGCGTTGCTTAAACGGATCAGCGAGTTGTCGATCGTGGTCAAGGACCTGCAAACGCGTCAGAGCTCGCTCGAGGATATTTTCGTCGAGCTGGTGAGCGAGCCCGTATGAACCGGTCGATGCCCCGCATCCAATTCAACCGGCACGGCGTCTGGGCAATCTATAGGTTTGAGATCGCGCGTTCGCTTCGCACCCTGGTGCAGAGCGTGGTGACGCCGGTCCTCACCACGTCACTGTACTTCGTGGTCTTCGGTGCGGCCATCGGCTCACGCCTGTCCACGGCCGGCGGCGTCAGTTACGGCGCGTTCATCGTGCCGGGATTGATCATGCTGGCGTTGTTCACCGAGAGCCTGTCCAACGCCTCGTTCGGCATCTACTTCCCCAAATTCACCGGTACGATCTACGAACTCCTGTCCGCGCCCGTGTCCTACGTCGAAATCGTCATCGCCTATGTGGGCGCGGCGTCGACCAAGTCGGTGGTTCTGGGCTTGATCATTCTCGCCACGGCGTCGCTGTTCGTGCCGATCAGAATCCTCCACCCGGCGTGGATGATCGCGTTTTTGCTGCTGACCGCTTTCACGTTCAGTTTGTTCGGATTCATCATCGGCATCTGGGCCAGGAGTTTCGAGCAGCTGCAGTTCGTTCCCATGTTGATCATTACCCCGCTCACGTTTCTCGGCGGCGCCTTTTATTCGATCGACATGCTGCCGCCGGCATGGCGAGCCTTCAGTCTCTTCAATCCCATCGTGTACTTGATCAGCGGCTTCCGCTGGAGTTTTTACGGCACCTCCGACGTGAGCGTCGGCATCAGCATGATCATGACCCTGGGATTCCTGGCTGTTTGCCTGGGTATAGTCGCCTGGGTATTCAAAACCGGGTTCCGCTTGAAAAACTGACACGCCGTGCGTGCAGCACGCTACTTGTCCCTGAAAGATGCCCCAAGCATTCGCAAGTGGCGCATGCGCTCGTCCGTCGACGGATGGCTCGACAGATATCCTCCCTTCGAGGTTCCGGATTGGGATTCAGCGAGCTTCTTGAGGGCGTCAGCGAGTAATGCCGGCGACATCCCATTGTGCATCAAGAGCGCAGCCCCATAATCGTCAGCCTGCCTTTCAAGCTCCTGCGAGTACCTCGCCTGCACGATGGCTGCCGGTGCCGCCGCAAGCAGGCTGCTGATATCGCCAACATAGAGAGCCCAGAAGGCTCCTACGGCGGAACTCTGCAACAGCAGTTGCAAACCGTGACGCCCGTGCGCATGACCCAATTCATGGGCGAAAACCGCCAGAATCTGCGGATCGTCGCCAATTGACGTGAGCAGGTCGTCAAGCACGACAATCGTTCCGTCGGGCAAAGTGAACGCATTCGCTCCGAGTTGAGGCGAATTTCGAAACAGCAATTCTGAACCCGGAGTGCCGCCCTCCGGCAGGCGCAGCGCATGAAATTGGGCGCTCAGCGCCTGCTGACGTTCCTCGGCGATCCCGCTCGGCATGAGAATCTTGCCGTCCAATAATTTCAGTGCCTGCACGGATAACGTTCTTCCTATTGCCGGCGGCAGGGTATGGGCGCCCTTGGCGGCCGCCCACGGCAGGCCCCATTTGTACGCTGCGACTACGAGCACCACACACGCAACGATCGAGAACAGGACGAATTGCAGACGACGCTGCATGCGATCGACCCATCCGTCGCGATGTGCCGTCGACGACAGCAGGGTATCGAGCGCATCCAGGTCGCGTACTTCGCAGAACGTGCCGTCCTTCAAGCGCAGCCGGCGCGGCGCCCGCCCAAGTCGTTCATCCACTACTACGTCGGCAAAAGGGACACGGAAATCGATGTCCTCGCCGGCGACGATGAGATCGTCGCCGGCCATCGATAAATTGACGACTCGAACGCGAGTGGAGCGCCCGTCGAAATAGTTCGCCTGAAGCATGTTCAGCCCGTCCGAGGCCGGGGCCTATAACGAGATATCGAAATCGAACGCAGTCGCCGCTTCTTCGCCGACCGCGCCGATCGTCTCGGGTTCCGCAGCCACGAACTCCTGTAGATCGCCGGCCGGCAACAGCCGCACGGATTCCAACTGAAACTTTGCTAGCCGCACCATGGCCCACGGAATGAACAATCCCAGCGTCAGCACCACCAGCACAAAGTTGCTCGCGGTGATCCAAATCAGGACGAGCGGCGACATATTACATTCGATGCGATGTTCGCCGACACGGGTGTTGTTCCAGATCAGGTTTGTAATCAGCGCATGAAACACGGGTCCAATCGAAATCCCCATCAAGATCAGCGCACCGTAGAGGATGGCCACCGCTCTGAATACGGCGATCGGATTGGGGTGTCCGCCCTGCTTCTGGGCTTGAGACAACGCAGCCAACGCACCACCGATTCCGGTAAGGCCGATCACGATTGCGAACACCACGATGGTGGCCAGCAACAAGAGATAGATCTTATAGAGCTGGCCGGCTCGTGCATGAAAAGAGCATTGAGTGCGGCCGAACCAACTATTGTCGTGCTGATAGGCCTTCAGCCGCTGATGCATGAAGGGCGCCATCACATAAAGCGTGATCAATGTCAGAAATCCATTCAGGAGGAAAACGCGGTAGGCCCCGGCTAGGGTGCCCCGAAAGTGAAAACGCGTGCCGCGCCAGCTCGTGTTGTAGAGCCGGAAGCGGAATGAATTGCGCAGCAACCACGGCATGACGACCGCAATTGCAACCAAGATGACAATCGTCAACGGCGAGCGCAGGCGCACCGAGTAGTTATAGGCAATCAGCATCGCCAGCGCTATCACGCGTCCGACCAAGATCCTGCCAGGACTGCCGTGAAAATCGAAGCTCGACCCGGCCACTTCGGTGTGCCGGTAAAAGTACTGCAGCCGCCGCACCTTGGCCCACGCCGAATAGATGCCCAAGGTGACGATCGTCAACAGCAAATTGACGATCCAGATGCCGAAGTATTCGGCACCGTTTCCAGTGAAATGCAGCTGTTCCGGCGCAAGGGGCGAAGCAGCCCGCAGCGGCGATTCCCTATCCGAAACGTTATCCATAGACCCAATTCCCTTTGAATTTTATAGATGTTCCAAATCGCAGATGTTCCAAATAGGCTACCACAAGTGTCGCCCTAGGCGGTCTATGGTCGACGAGCAGAGGTCAATTCCCGGGCCGTTACTGGACTTGCGTGAGCCGTACCGCCTCGGTGCCGCCGCCCTCGAAGTCGTCGCTTTGCGCGAGTAACTGTCGATAGCTGCGCAAATCGCCCTCGCTGAAGGTATTCGAAGCCTTTGGACCGGATTCGGCGCGCAGATTCGCACCCACGGCCAGTATCGTTCCCAATCCGGCATAGAGATATCGGTCGCCGAATGCCTTTTGCAGGGCTGCGAATGTCGGCTCCCCGGTGCAGTGGCCGGGAGCGATGTAATCGACTTCGTAGGTATCGTGCAGGGCGGAGACTACCTTGTCGATCGCAGGGTCCTGGGCCACGACCAGGTGAAATCCTCCGGCGATGAAGTGGATGTGCGGATTGATCTTGGCTGCTTCGGCGACGATGGCCTCAATTCCAGGATGCGCACAGGCGACTACCAGCACGATGCCATCCGGCGTGCTGATGGCCAGCGACAGCTCCTTCAATTCCTTGGTTCCGGGCGCGTCGGATATCAGGGCGATCAGGGTAATGCCGGGGGCCACTTCCGTGGTCTTGTCGATCAACTGAATGTCGGCGCCGGGAAAGACTGTGCCGAACTTCATCGTCTCGGGCGGCGCGCCGCCGTAGTAGCGCATCTCGGCGGGCAGCGACTCGTCCTTGCGATAAAAGGCGCTGGGCAGGTCGGAACCGAACACGCCAAAGTTCTCCTTGGGTGCGTAAATCCTGACCTTCGGATTCACGCTTCGCAAAGCGGAAAATCCGCCGATGTGGTCGGCGTGCCGGTGCGACAAGACCACGAAGTCAAGCCTGGTAAGGTCGACGCCCCTGGCCTTGGCGTTCTTTGCAAGAATCCCCGGGTCGTCGCCGGTATCGAACAGAATGCGCTTGCCGCTGATCTCTACCAAGGCGGCGTAACCCCAGTCCTTGGTCATCGTCGCATCTTTGCCGAAGGCATCGTAGAGCACCGTGATGCGCATGGGCGCCGGGCCAGCCGCAGCCCTCGATTCGATCGCCGTGCAGCCCCAAAGAATCCAGGCTGACCCGAGTGCGGCCAGCACAGAAAAGTATGTCGATCGCATGGCCTACTCCCTTCGCTTTTGTGGTTGAAGCGTACATTGTGTTGCGTAGTGCCGCCACACCGGCCGATACCTCATCCGAGGGGCCGCCATGCCTCGGCATTCACGGGAGCGCGTGGAAGTCGGCCTCGGCTGTTTCAAGTAAACTTCCGCCGCATGAATAGAACCACGACCCGCGCCGAAAGCCCCACGTCCAGCCACGTTATTGTGGTCTTCCTGGTGCTCTGCGGCTCACTCCTTGCCGCATCTGCCATAGGCTCAGCCGCGCGTGCCGCGGCCGCGGCAAAGGCGCCGCCGCACCTTGAAATCGATCTCGACGCGTTCGACGCGAGCAAAAAATTGATGGCGCTGCCGAACGGCGAGTCACTGGCCTATATCGACAGGGGCGAGCGCTCCGGTCCCGCCGTGGTGCTGATCCATGGCTACACGGACAACGCGCGTGATTGGTACACCCGGCTCGACTTCGCGTATGACATCAAGTTGTTGCTGGACGCGCTCGGCGTGCAGAAAGCGGACATCGTCGGGCATTCTCTGGGCAGCATCATTACCCAGACATTCGCCGAATACTGGCCGGAACGTACTGCGCACGTGGTGCTGATTTCCTCGACCGGCGGCTCGCCGCCGGACCGGCCAAAGAAGCCGCCGCAGTTCGATTTCGCCGCCGAGATTCGCAAGCTCAAGGAACCCATCGAAGCGGACTCACCCTTCATGATCGCCTGGTGGGACTCGCCGACGCCGGTGGATCCCGATTTCATTCGTCGACAGCGCAAGGATGCCGCCGGCATCCCGCTGCGCGTCTGGCTCGCGGTTCTCGATCAAGCCCTGCCGGCCAATAACATCTATGGCGACCTGCAGAACTCCCTGCCCCGCCTCAAGGCGCCGACCCTGCTCATTTGGGGCAGCAAAGATCCCATCATGGAGGAAGACGTGCGTCAGTCGTTGCGCGACGCCTTGCCCAACGCCAAGGTGAAGATCTTCGATGGCCTCGGTCACAACCCCTTCTGGGAGGATCCACGCAGCGTGGCCGAGGTCATCAACGCCTTTTTGAACACCCCAAACTAGGCCGCATCGGGATCGAGGCCTGCGTCCGCGGCATGCGCCTGGTGACGATCCGCCACGACATCGAGCGAACGGCACGCGGCGATGTACACCAGCGCCGATACCGGCAGTCCGATCAGCATCGCGATATCAGCGCCGCCGAGCGCCTTGGCCACGGGACCCTTCCACGACTCCGTGCTGAAGAACGGAATCATCGCGACGAACCCGATGCCATAGGCCCATAGGCCGCGCCAGCACCAGCGCCCGTACATGCCGCGCGAATTGAAAATCTCACGCACCGAGTAATGGCCTTTGCGTATGAGGTAGAAGTCGACCAGGTTGATCGCGGTCCAGGGCGTGAAAAGATACAAGAGAACGGCCAGGAACTCGCCGAATTTCGCGACGAAGTTCTGCGACGATGCCAGGGCAAGGCTGGTCGCGATCACGGTCGATACGAGCAGGGTCAGAAGACGCTTGGCGAGCGTCAGCCGGCTGGGTTTGATGGAATCCATCACGCTCAAGAGAGTCAGGGACGCTCCGTAATAGTTGAGCGATGGCGGCCAGCGTTCCGACCAACATCATCCAGGTGCCGCCGACGAAGGCGCCCAAGTACGTCCACCAAAATGACGCGCCCACTCCGACGTCGCGCGGCAGGTAGCGCGAATAATCGGACACGTAAATGGACCAGGCAATCTGATACGAGGCGGCCGCGAAGAACTGTGTCAGGAACGGCACCACGCGAAAGTCGCCCAACGCGATCTCCTGCGCCGGCAGGTGCACCCTCGCGAGCACCGCCACCGTGAAAACCAGAAGCGCGGCGATCAACACGTACGCAATCCAGCGCTGCGCGAGGTGGATCAAGTCATAGCCGATCACGGCCAGGGAAACGGACAGTATCGTGAATACCAGCATCGTCAGCGTCGAATCGCCGCCGTACAGGGACAGCACGGTCTGTGCGGCCAGGATTTGATTGAAGGCGTTGAATCCGATGTAGGCAATGAGCGCCACGCCCCACACCAGCAGGGCGCCGACGTAGCCGAACTGGGGCCGCGACTGGATCATCTGCGGCAATCCGAGTTGCGGGCCCTGCGTGGAATGAAACGCCATGAAGAACGTGCCGAATGCGCACCCGAAAATCACCGCGAGCGCCATCCACAGCAGATGTCCGCCCATAGCCACACCGACCACGCCGGTCGCCACCGTCGCCAAGTGTGCGTCGCCGGAAAACCAAACCGGCCACAGATGCCACACCTTGCCGTGCCGCTCGGCGATCGGCACGTAGTCTATCGATCGCTTTTCGATCATCAAATCGCCGAATTTTGCCGCCATGAAGGTACTTTTGTTTTGGATCCCGCTGAAAATACTAACACGATAACCGCCGCCGGCATCGCAGTGGCTGGCGCAAGTCGCCGAGCGGCGTTCATAGTCCGAGCAGGACCACCTTGCCGTTGATTTTGGGCGTCGGCCAAATCGGCGAAGTCATGCCCGCGGCGACCGCGATTTTTTGTCCCTGGCCGGCCTCGTAGGTGATCACGCCGCCGCCGATGGCACCGCCGAGATCGGTCGACCACAACTTCTTGCCGCTCGCCGCGTTGAAGACGTAGAAATTACCGCCCACGTCGCCGAACAATAACAGGCCCCCGCTGGTCGGCGTTACACCCCCCATGATCGGAAACGGCGCGTGGAATTGCCATTTGCGTTCACCGCTGGCGGCATCGGTCGCCGTCATCCAGCCACTCCATCGCTTGGGGTCGTCCTGCCGGCCGTAACCGGTCGTCGCGCCGCTCCAGGGTTGGCCCATGGGCAAAACCGCGTTCCCTGCGCCGTCATGGGTGCTTCGACATTCGACACCGTGGTGACGGGTTTTCTGTACACCGTCCTGCCGTTGCTGAGGTCGATCAGGTATAAGTGCCCATCCTTGGGCGCTTCCGCGAGCATCCGATGACCCGCGTTGCTCAAAAAAAGCACGGGCGCGCTGGATACGTCCCAATCGTGAAAATCCCGCATGACCAGTTGAAAATGCCGTTGGTAGGCGCCCGTTTTGGCATCGAGAACCACGATTGAACTGGCGAATAAATTCTCGCCCTGGCGAGGCGCCTTGGCGAAATCCGGCGCGGGGTTGCCGCCGGGAACATACAAAAGTCCCTTGGCGGGATCCAGTGAATAAGAAGTCCACGTCGCGCCGCCGGTGATCGGTATTCCCTTCGCGTTCTTCCACGAGGCTGCGGCGCGCGATCCCGCATCCGGCGCCTCAGGTCCGCGCGCCGCATCGCCCGGCCCCTTCGGCACCATGTAGAACTCCCATACGATATGGCCGTTCTTCGCGTCAAGGGCATACATCCGCCCCTTCACTCCCTTATAGTCTCCACCGGCATTGCCGATGAACACCAGTCCATTCCACGCGATGGGAGATGCCGGCACGGACTCGCCTTTCGCCGGGTCGGCAATGGTCGTCGACCAGAGAGGTTTACCGTTCTTCGCAGCATAGGCGATGACGCGACCGTCGGCCGTGCCCCGAATTACCCGGCCGTCCAGCCACGCCAGGCCGCGATTGACCTTGAGAGCGCCGGAAGCGAAGTCCTCATGGGTGCGCCAATTCTGTTTGCAGGTATTGGCGTCGATGGAAAAGGTATCGTGCTCGGTGGTGGCGAACAGCGCACCGTCGACCTCGACCAGGCCGGTCTGAAACGACATCTGTTCGCCGGTATCGAAGCTGCAGAGCACCTTGAGCCCGGCGGCATTCTTGGAATCGACGGCATCGAGCGTGGCATAGCGCTCGGACGTGAGAGTGTTGTTATAGCTGGGCCAATTCTTGTACGCCGCCTGAACCCAGGCGGGACAACTGAGCAGGCAGACGGCGGCGGCGAGAGCGGGAAGTCTCCACTGCATGTTCGTCCCCGGGTGCACGAGAGGTCCGACAGTATTCCCTGCGGCTGGGTCGACGTCCAGCCCGCCGACCGCTACACGCGCTGAGGTTCATACAGATGGCGCCGCGTGAGCGGCAACGGCAGATTGCCCGCCGCGCGCTTGCCCGCCAGCACCTGATAGACGCCGATGTCCCCCGCTTCGAATTCCAGCGCACAGGCCGCCATGTACAGCCGCCAGACTCGGTAAGTCGCTTCATTGACATACTGCAAGGCGCGCTCATGGTTGCGCTCCAATCTCTCGACCCAGTGGCGCAGCGTCAGCGCGTAGTGCGGGCGCAGCGCCTCGACATCCGCGATTTCGAATCGCGCGGTCTCCATGGCGTGCTGGATATTGCTGACGTTGTCGAGCTGACCGTCGGGAAATACGTAGCGGTTGATGAACTCGGTCGACACGGATTTCTGCCAGCCCTCGGAGTCGTGCGTGATCCCGTGGTTGAGGAAGAGACCGTGCGGTTTGAGCAGGCGATGCACCGTTGAGAAGTAGACAGGCAGGTTCGTCAAGCCCACATGCTCGAACATGCCGATGCTGGCCACCTTGTCGTAGACCGACTCGCCCTGCAGGTCGCGGTAATCCTGCAATTCGACGCTGACCCTGTCCTCGAGTCCCGCCCACGCGATGCGCTCCCGCGCCACCTTGAGTTGCTGGGGGCTCAAGGTCACGCCATGTGCCCGCACGCCGTAGCGCTGCGCCGCATGGATCACGAGCGCGCCCCAGCCGCATCCGATGTCGAGAAATCTCTCTCCCGGCTGCAACGACAGCTTGCGGCAGATATGCTCGAGCTTCGCTTCCTGGGCGGCGTCCAGACTCAAGTCGGGCCGCTCGAAATAGGCGCAGGAATACACCATTGCGCGGTCCAACCACAGTGCGTAGAACTCATTCGACACGTCGTAGTGGAAATGGATGGCGTCGCGATTTTCCGCCTTGGAGTGCTCCTTGACGGCGCGCCCGCGCGAGGGCGCCCACTGGATCCGCGGATGCCGCCGATCCGCGTTCAATGCCCGTAATCGCATTGCCGTGGCGGCCGCTCCTATCTGTTCGCCGACCGACATCTGCAATTGCTGCAGGTGGTCCTTGAGGGCGAGAGCCGCGAAAAAATCGCCTTCGATATCCAGATCTCCGCGAAAGTAGGCTTCGGCAAGCCGCAGTGGATCTCTCCCGAGCACCGCCGTCGAGACCACCTCGGGATTGCGGAACACCAGCGCGAACGGGGACTCTTGCGCGCCCGAATCAGCGCCCACCCGTACAGTGGCTCCATTCCACAAACGCAATGTGAGACTCATGGGTAAACGGCGGAACAACCGGGTCAACAAGTCTGTCGCGAGCTCGCTTCCTCGGTAGCCAACGCCCGAAGACACGTGCAGCGCCTGGGCATTCGACATCGGAGCGCCGGCCGCCGACGTGGGATGCATCGCCGATTGGGTGTGAACCTGATTCTGCATGGAGAACCCCTGGAGCACGACTCCGTCACCGTATTGTCATAATTATACGTTGACGGATCCGGTTTGGAATCGTCATGCGGAAATTCAAGCAAATTGCGTACCAGCACCGCCCACGCTCGGGAAATCAACGGCATTCACCTCGCCGTTGAAATTTTTACACGCTACCGCTTTTCCTTTGCACGAACCGGCTCTCGAGAGGCGGCGCCCGCCGGCGCGGCGCCGTCGCCGGCGGTCCGCCTGCGATCATTTTCCGGTTCCGTTCCGGGTCTTTTCGATGAATGCCGCGACATTGGCATGCAAGGCCTTCAAATCCGGTTCATGAGCGTAAACCATGTGACCCGAGGTGTAGAAATGCATCTCGATATTGCCCTGGAGCGCACGTTGAATGGGCAGCTGCCGCAGCTCGTACACGGCGGCAAAGTACGGTGTCGCAAGATCGTAGTACCCACCGTTGAGCTGCACCTTGAGGTTGGGGTTCTGCTTCATCGCGACTGCGAGATCCGGCATGACGTTGATCGGACCCGGGACTTTGACCGGCGAACCCGGCGGCTGGTGCAGCATGTCCCAGAGCTTCTCGACATCGAGCTCCGGCTTGTAGGTCTTCTTCTCGCCGAATTTGAGCACGGTCCGCACGTAATCGTTGAACGCCGACACATAGGCCGAGGAAATCGCCGCGGACTGCGGGTCGTAGTCGGCTTCCTTGCTCATCGGATCGATGGTGGGTCCCGCAAACCGGGTGTCGAGCCGTCCCGTGGTGATATCGCTTCCCAGCAGAGTTTTTTCGAATTCTCCGCCATTGACCCGCAAATTGGCGCGCTCGACGTAATCCGCCGCGAGTCCGGTATAGGTGTGAAGCCTGGCCGCGATTTCCGATTTGCGCTCGGCACTCAAACTCGATCCGGCCGCCAGAGCCTGCGAATAGTCGCTCAATGCGAAGTTCTCGACTTCCCTCAACAGCGGTTCGAGCGCGGCGGGCTGATTCGGCAGCTTGTGGTGGTACCACGCCGTAGCCGTGTAGGTGGGAAGCGCGAGCACATACGGCAGATCCACGCCGGGATTGAACTGCGGCTGGTCGACGCTGTCGTCGAAGTTCAAGATTTGCGACAGCAGAATGATGCCGTTCAGGTCGAGCGATTTTTCACGCTCGAGAATATTGGCGAGCGCCGCGGAACGCGTGGTCCCATAACTCTCGCCGAACAGATACTTCGCCGAATTCCAGCGGTTATGCCTCGACAGAAATTCGACGATGAAGTTCGCGAACGCGCGCGCGTCCTGATCGACGCCGTAGAAGGCTTTTTCCTTGTCCGCACCCCGCAAATGACCGAATCCCGTTCCGGGCGCATCGATGAACACCAGATCGCTCACATCGAGAAGGCTGTACTCGTTGTCGACGACTCGATAGGGAGCCGCCGGACTGTGCGTATCGTCCGCCGTCACCACCCGCTTCGGCCCGAACGCGCCCATGTGCAGCCAAACCGTGGACGAACCGGGACCGCCGTTGAACAGAAATGTGATGGGACGGTGAGTGTCCTCCTTGTCGCCGCGGAAATAAGCAACATAGGACATCCCGGCCTCGGGCGGCTGCGGCGGCGGCGGACCGCTCTTATCCTCACGCGGCGGCGGAGCCTCGTCGTCCAAGGGATCCTTCACATGCACGACCAGTATCCCCGCCTCGGATTGATATCCGAGCGCGCGTCCGGCAATCGCTATCGACCCCTGAGTGACCTTGAGCTCGTCGTGCAGATACCGGGGCGACTCCGTGGGCTCCGGAACCACTGCTATTTTGGCGTCCGGCGTATCGGGCGAGGACGAGCGCGCGGCACCCAGCGACAGGGACGCGGCGAGCGTCGCGCCCAGCAACGACGAGCCCAGCAAGAGTCGAATCCGTACAGTCATCATCCATTCTCCGGTCGCAAAAACGCCCATTGTATGCGCTCAGAGAACATCGCTCCTAATATTCGAACTGATAGGAAAGTCCGATGCTGCTTCCGGGATCATTCTCGGGCGTCGTTCCCTGAGTGATCGCGGTGCCGTTACCCAGCCGCGTTTGCAGCTTCAAGTGCTTGGTCAAGTCGACATCGACCTGCACTTGACTGGTTCCGGTCGTGGTCTGCTTGCCTTCGACATACACGCGCTTGGTGACGTAGCGTCCTGCAGCGATCGCAGCCCCGGAATTCTGGGTGGTACCGGTGGCCGTGGTCGTGGTATTGGACGCGACGCTCAACCGGTCGAGGCCCAGGGTCTTTTGCAGCTTGACGAGTGGATTGGATCCACCGCTGCCGACGCCGCTCAACGTGGCGAGCGCGTAACTGATTTGAGCAGCTTGCAGCGCCGTCAGCTGCGCCGCATTTTCGCCGAACAACAAGCGCGCCATGATCTCATCCTGCGGCAGCGACGGAGTGCTGCTGAAATCGAATCGCGGCGCGTCCGCGAGGCCGGTGATTCGAAGCGTGGCCGTGGTGTCGGCCAAGGTCGTTTGGGCGGTGAAGTCCAGAGTTGGATCGATTTTCTTCCGCAACCCGGCGCCATCGAAGCTCACTCGACCCTGCGTGAAACTGAGCTTATTGCCCACCAGCGTGAAGCTGCCTCGCTGCAGATCGAAACCACCGCTTGCCAGCGGCGCGTCGGACGTCCCGCTCAACCGAATCTCGCCGCCCAATTCCGCGTCCAATCCGCGGCCTTGCACCAGGATCTCCTGCGGGGCTTGAATGGCGACGTCGATGCCGATGACGAGCCGCTTCTCGGTCGCCGCGGGCGCGACTTGTCCTCGACGACGCACATCGAGCACCGCCACGTCGGGTGGCAGCGAGTTCGGGATGCCGATTGTGGCGCGGTTGACGTGAATCGTGCCGGTGACATCGATGCGCTCGCGTGCCTTGCCCTTCACATGAACGTCCGCGTCGAGGTTCGCAGTGACGATGCTGCTCGCTACCGGTTGCGCATTCTTCGCCGTGACCTTGAGATCCACCGGCATGCCGGGCTGAAGAATGCCGAATGTTCCGCTCATGGCGACGTTGCCCGAGGCCGCCGTCGCTTTGAAACTCTTGATCTGCAGCCCGCCCTCGTGCCCGACGACTTCAGCGTTGATGTCGGACAGATTGATGCCGCGCCCATAGTCGCGCAGACTTCCCTGCGCAAGCGTGATCCCGCCGCCTACTTGCGGCGCAGTGGGGTTGCCGGTCACCGTCGCGTTTACCGAAAGCTGGCCCGTGGCATGCATACCTCGCGCCTCGAGCAACGGATTGGCCAGGCCGACGTCCAATTTTCCTCCCACTTTCAAATCGAGCGTACCGCTCGAATTGAGGGCCGCGGTGCCGGTGGCCGTGATCTCCGAGCCGGCGCCGCCGCTGAGGCTCGCGTTCACTGCTGCCGTATCGCCTGCGAGTTCCGCCCGAGCGTGCATATCGACGGGCGGCAACCCAGCCGCAGCGTCATCCGCAGAACGCAGGTTGCTCGCATCGAGTCGAACGCTGCCGGTCGGGCTCGAAGGGCCGCCTTGCAAGCGCGCCGTCGCCTCCACCGTTCCGCTGGAGAGGAGTCCCGGCATGAACTCATTCATCAAGTCGGGATTCAAATGTCGAAGTGAAGCCTGCAGATCGAGCGCCGGCGCTAGTTGTCCCTTGAGTTCGAATACCGCCTCCTTCGCCCCAATCTTGAATTGATCGACGGACACCCCCTTGGCGAGCGATAGCAGAGCCGGAGACAACAGACGGAAAGTCTCGCCGTGATAACCAACCGAGAGGCTCGCGAGGCGCAGCTCTCTAGAATCGACATTGAGCGTTGCGGCGGACGCCAGACTCACGGGCTTGCCGTAAAACTCTGGAAGTTGCGCGGTTAACCTCAGCCCGAGGGCGTCGGACGCGCCCATGGCTTGCAGATGCACATTGCCGGCAAATTGGCCGATGACGACATTTTTGCCATCCAACTCGAGGTGCACCTGAGTGTGCCCCTGCCCGGGCGCCAGCCCGACGTTGCCGTCCACGCTGCCTGCGATGCTCACCCCAAGCAGCCGATCAAGATCGCTGAGCTGCCCGATGGCCAAGCGCAGCTGCCCATGGCTCTCTGTAAGCGCCGCGTCCGCGGTCAGATCGCCCTCGATGTGCGCGCTCTTCCAGTCGGCCTGGCGGACGTGCAGTTGAAATGATTTGCCGCTGCGCTCCACTGCGGCATCGACCTTGAGCGGCGCATCATCGACCATGCCGTGCGCTTGGATGGTAACGCTGGGCTCGGCGGGCAGGCCGCGCGCATGGACGCTGGCTTCCACGGTGCCGCTCGCGGAGCCCCGCACCGATAGGCGCGACGTCAGTTCCGCATCGCTCGCCAGCGACCTCGGCGTGCCGCTCAACCGTCCCGAGGCCTTGAGGTTTCCTGCCACATCGCTCGAGAGCGCTGCAAGATCCGAAATTTCGAGCTGCCAGCGTGCCTGCAGATCCTTGATGAACGCAGCCCCGGAACCTCCGGCACCAGATTTTCCGTTGCCCGACGAGGCGCCCCGCGTGGCGCTGCCGCTCGCCACGAGCGTCACGGCCTTACCGGACACGCGCAGGTTTTGCAGCTTGATCATCTCGTGGGAAAGGCTTCCCGAAAGCTGCAGCGCCACGCGGGGCTCGAGGGCGCGGATCCAAACCGCTGCCCCGCCTGTCAATCCGACGTTGGCGTCCAGTATAAGCGTGCTGTCGCTGTCCCCGTGCGCCAGCTTTGCATTGATCACGGCATTGCCCCGCACGTCTTGCGTGGCGAAAGCCGCAAACGGCGCCAAATCCGGAAGGCGGAGCTCGACCACGGCCTGCTGCCCACCCGCTTTCCCCGACTCCGTTTCGGCATGCGCGTGCAAGTTGAATAGCGGATGCATCGCTGTAAGCTCGATCGGCCGAGACTTTTCGTTCAGCTGCACGGTCGCGTCGAGTTTTACCGGATCGTTTGCGAGAAGTCGCGGCTGCGGTCCGGGAACCTCCAGACCCGTGACGACCGCGCGCACGGCAAACTTTCCCGCAGTTGCGTTCAGTTCAGCGTTCAATCCTGCCATCTGGGTTCCGGCGATAGTCAATCCGCTGACGTCCAGGCGGCCGTCGGCGGTGAGCGCCGATACCGATCCATGCCAGTTGCCCTGCAGCGCGAGCTTCGTCCAGGCGAGATCGGGCCGCGGCGACATCGCCGGGGCTTCCACGGAATATTCCAAATCCGCCGATGCACGCGTCAAATCGACGTTGCCGTGCGCTCGGGCCTGCAGATCTCCCGCGCGAAGCGCCAGATCGACGCGCGCAGCGTCGCGCGGGCCCTGCAGAGTCATTGTCGCCGACAGGGCTCCCAGTCCCGGCAACGACAGAAGATTCTCGAGCGGCCCGCTGGCCGGCTCATGCACCACCAGCGATGCGTCCATTCGTTTTGGATCGAGCCGCAAATGCAAGGTGTATTCGCCCTCGCCATCCAACCGGCGTGCCGCCAGCTCCGCGTTCGCATCCTGGAGTGAGCGCAATTGCACATTGCCGCCAACCGACAGCATTACCGGTATTCCGGTCAGCGGCGCGCCCAGCTCCAGCGTGTCTATTGAAAAATGCCCTACCTCGATATGCGGAATGGAAACGCTGCCTCCTTGCTGCTGCCCGCCGCCGGGGGCTCGTTCCATGTGCAACCGCGCAAGCTGCAGCTCGTCGACCTGAATGCGCCGCTCCAGCAACTTGAGCGGGGACCAGCGCAATACCAAGTGATCTGCGGTCAGCCACGCTCCGCTGCGGTCGCTGAGCTGCAGCTCGTCGAGGGTGAGGTGCATCGGGAATGAACCACCCAGGCCGGACAGCCTTACCTGCCCCGCGGTTAACCGATAAGTGAGGCGCTCGATCAACCTCCGGCCCGAGTCCGTGTTGCCCGCCACCCAGACCGCGCCCAGCAGCGCGACGATGAGCACACCGACGGAGCCGACCACCCACGCGGAGATCTTGAGGCCGCGACGCATCAGAAGGCCTGGCCCAAGCCGATATAAATCTCGAAGGCGTCGTCTTTGACCACTCCTGTTTGAGGCGTGACTGTGACTGTTCCCATTTGATTGTGGACTACGCCCGTATAAGTCACGAAACTGTGCCGCCGAGTTGGAACGGCAACATCCAGTCGAATGGGCCCGATCGCGGTGTAGTATCGGGCGCCGACGCCGTAGCCGATCCGCAATTCATTGGCCAGCGGCTTCAGGCTGGAGCTGACTTGACCGCTAGCCTCGAATGGTCCCGCTGCCGCCGCCGTAAAATCGTTGGTCGGGCGGCAGACTGAATTCGCCTGCGCCCTGCGCCTCGCCGGCCAATGCGCGGGCCGCGAGCACGCTTCGTCCCGGATCGGTGAAGCCCAGAGCATGCAGGTCGAAATACGCGGCCAATTTGATTTGGCTGATGATGAAGCTGGCATTGGGATGACCCAATGATTGCGTCGGCGTGATGCTCAACGAATCGCGCATGCCATGCACGGGATCATCGAGCGGCGAAGCCAAGTGGGTCGAATCGTAGCTGAGCGTCAGCGGTAGGGCCACGAGTGTGTAGTTGTAAGTCACGAGTGGATACAAGGGTATGGTGGGCGCAACGGAGTTATACTGCGGTGTGTTGGTTTCTTGGATGACTTGCTCATTCGAAGTCGCGACACCGGCGCTCGCGGTCCAAACACTCGAGAGCTTGCGGGTGAGAGTCACTCCGCTGGTGACGGCTTTTTGATCATAGGCCTGCAAGGACTGCTTGATCGCCCCCACGGCGATTTGCAGCGATTGGTCGCGATGGCCGAATTCCGGCTTGAGAAACTTGACGCTCGTGTCATAACCAACTCCCGTGGTGGCGGATCCGCCCAGATTGAGCGCGGAGGCAGCGACAGTGAGCTGTTCCGCGTTGCCGAATACGTTGCGATCGCCCCAGGTAACTCCACCGCTGCCGCCGAGATCGGTCGAATACGCGGCGTTGACCGTCACCGCGTGACGCTTGCGCTCGCGAAGCGTGAAGGTGATCGGCACGCCGCCGGTCGAGTCGACAGCTTTGCCCACATCGACGCTGATCGCGGCGAATGGACCCAAAGACAACAGGTCGCGGCGCGCCGCCTCGATCGCGGTGGGACTGTACTGTCGTCCCGAGCGCAGCGTAAGGCGGCGGCGGACCAACTTTTCGTGGACGCGTTGCAGACCCTCGAACCTGATTTCGCCGATGGTCGCTCGCGCTCCGGCATCCACGCGGAAACTCACGTCGAGGACGGGGAGCGTCTGGTCTTCATACGCCACCGGCGGGTCGACCTTTGCGAAAGCGTACCCCCCCTCCTGCAGCGCCGTCAGCAAGCGTGCGCCCGCGGCCAGCACATCGGCCGCAACCGCAGGATCTCCGGCTTTCAAGGTGAACGCTCCTTGCGCGGCTTCCGGAACCGTGCCCTCGATGTCGACCTTGCGCAAATGGTACAGCGGCCCAAGGTTGAAAGTGATGGCAACGTGCGCGCTTTGGTCTTTCGGAAGTGCGGTCAACGCCGCGGCCAGCCCGGTGCTGCTGAGGCCCAAGCCTTCGATCGTGATCGTGACCGCGGACTGGTAGTATCCGTAACTTTCGAGCACGGTCTTCAGCCTATCCACCTCCCCTCGAGCTCGGGCAATCAATCCAAAAGGGCTGACCGGGGCAGACTCGCGAAGCGCCAGGAGCTCGGACGTGGCGCGCAAGGTCGCGTCCATCGATCCGTCGCCCGTCGACGCCATGTCGACCCGGTACGGTTGAGGATCGGCGGCGTGCGCCAAAGAACCGAACGCTGCAACAGCAATCAGAAGTGCGAATACGCTTTGGGTCATTCGTTGCGAAGGATACACTGCTGTGGGAGTGCCGATTGACGGCCGAGACACGCTATATAATGAGAGACTGGAGGGCGTGCCGATGGTTATGCGCGATATCATGACGGCGCGGGTCGTCACCGTCGAAATGGACGATAGGCTGGAGGTGGTCAAAGAGATCTTCGACACCATGAATTTTCACCACCTGCTGGTGGTGGACGAGCACAAGAAGCTGAGCGGCGTCGTTTCGGATCGGGACCTTCTCAGAGCCCTGAGTCCCTATGTGGGCAGCGCGGCGGAAACCGAACGGGATCTCGCCACTCTCAACAAGCGGGTGCATCAGATCATGAGTAGACATCCCATCACGCTGCGTGCGCAATCCGCCGTGGCCGAGGCCGTCAACCTGCTTCTCGCGCATCGTATTTCGTGTATTCCCATCGTCGACGATGAGTTCAAGCCGATCGGCATCGTCAGTTGGCGCGACTTGCTCAAATCTCTCGAGCCTGGCCTGAGAGAACGCCGGTCAAGTTGAATCACCGCCCGTTAGAAGGTATGGTTTCTCATGGCTCGCGTTCGCGCAAACTGGACATCGGCAATCCTCGCCCTCGTGGCGGCAATTGGTGTCCCGATTGCCACGTTCTTGATCTCTACTTTCATGACTCGGTCAACAGGCCCATCCTGGAAGCCAACTACATCCTCGTTCACGTCAACATCGGACGCATGAATGAGAATCTCGACATCGCCGAGCGCTACCAGATTCCGTTGCGCAAGGGGGTTCCGGCTCTCGCTGTGCTCGGCGAACGCGGCGAACTCCTCTACAGTCAAAGGACCGGCGAATTCGAGGCCATGCGCGGCATGCAATCCTCCGCGGTGACCGACTTTCTGGTCCGCTGGAAACTCCCCTCCCGTTGATCGACCCGGCTCCGACCCCGACCCTCGAGCGCGAGGGTGGCGTGGCCGCGCAGGCATTGCTGCCTTGACAGCTGCTGCCTTGACAATAGTTGCCGCGGCAACTATATTAGAGGCACACAGAGACGCACAGCAGCCGCAGGGCAGACGAATGTAGGGTTTGACGATGCAAGACACGACTCAATCGTCCGCTAATCCTTCGTCAGAAGGGTGCGTTCGATTGCGCCGGGCATCGCCTGCGTTTCTATTGATCTGTGCGCTCGCCGTTTTTGCACTGCAGGGATGCATCAACCTTTCATCCCGCAATTCGCCGCCGCTCGGCTACGCCGCGGCAGCCGGCGACTCGCCGATGAGCATACGCACGCTCGGCGCCGATCACCGCTATTCGCAGCAATCTTCCGGCGATATCGCCAGGCGAATTCAGGCGCAGAAGCCGGGCGAGCCGATCAACATTCTCGCGTTGTCGGGCGGAGGCGCCGGCGGCGCATTCGGAGCCGGCGCGATCGTGGGCCTCAGCCACTCGGGGAAACGGCCGGAGTTCGCCGTGGTGACCGGCGTGAGCGCGGGGGCCCTGATTGCGCCCTATGCCTTTCTCGGCCCCGCCTGGGACCGTCAATTGATGGAGATCTACACGAGCGGATCCGGCGAACATGTGCTGCAATCGCGGGGACTGGGTGCGATCTTCGGTTCTAGCATGTACAGCGGGACGCCGCTCAAGGAGCTCGTCGACCGGTACGCGACCGACGGCTTGATCGAGTCCATTGCACTCGAGGCGAGCAAGGGCCGTTTGCTGCTGGTGGCGACCACCGACGTGAATACCGGAGAGCCGGTCGTCTGGGACCTCGGAGCCATTGCCATGCATGGGGGCAGCGACGCAAGAACTCTGTTTCGAGATGTGCTGGTTGCATCGGCCAGCGTTCCCGGACTGTTTCCACCCATCATCATTCGGGTCCCGGATGACGGTGGGCAACGCAGGGAGACGCATGTGGACGGTGGAGTGACGCTGCCGTTTTTCGTCGTTCCCTCGCCGGCCGACATGCCCGGGGATCCTGTCGATCAGGGGCGCGGCGCCAGACTATACGTCCTGATAGACGGGCAGCTCGGCGAACAGCCGCGTGCCACTCGATTGAGAACCACGACCATCATGTCGCGCAGCGTGGCAGCGGGCCTCAATAGAATGATGCGCACGACGCTCGAGCTGACCGCGGCCACTGCGGAGCAGCGCGGGATTGCACTCGACTACTCGGCGATTCCGGTCTCCTACCCCTATCACGGGGCTTTGGATTTCAGCGCCGCGACGGTGCGGCCCTTGTTCCAATATGCCTATGAATGCGCCCGCGCGGGCCGGCTCTGGACGGCATTTCGTCCTGACGCCGGCCGGGCGGCCGGCGCTCAAGTTGGGTTGAGCGGGCCGACGGCTCCCTGTCCGGCCGATGATGCATTCATCGCGCGTTTTGCAGGGCGTCAGCGTTGACAACAGTTGCCCAGGCAGCTATTCTATTGGGACCGGAATTAACCGACATCGATATGGGCGATATTCACGAACCGAGATCCAGCGACCTGAACAATAACCTGGCTCCTTTATTGAGCCAGGTGCGCATGGCCATACTGAGCGGCATGGATCAGGAGTTCCTGCTGCACGAAGATGTGGCATCCCTGGAAGTCACCGCTGCTCAGTTCGTCATCATCGCGAATGTGCTGAAGGGACACGCGAATTCGGCATGCGAGTTGTGCAAGTACATGGACTACGATCGCGGCGCCATGAGCCGGATGATCGACCGGCTGGAGACCAAGGGCTTGATACGGCGTGTTCCCCTCGCCCATACGCGCCGGACGATGGCTCTCGAAGTGACCGAGGCGGGCAAGGCGGCGTTCCCGAAGATGCAGGCCTGCCTGACCAAGGTCGTCAATCGCTTGTTGAAGGGTGTGACCAAGGCCCAGGTTCGCGAAGTGGAGAAGACGTTGAAACGGATGCTCGCCAACAGCTGTGAATCGGATGATCGCTCGCCGATGGCTGAGAAACGGGCGCTCGCCGGCGGCTGAGATTTTTTTTTAAACCGCATAGTTGCCCAGGCATATGTTGTTCAGGCAGCTTCTGCGGCAGGTGCCGACCCCAGGGGTAACGAGTGGGCGGCGTAGGAGAGTGACATGATGAATTTCAATTTCATAGAATCGAGCGCCGGCCGCATCGCGGCTCGCATCCAAAGGCCTGTCGCGGTTGCCCTGGGGCATGATTGATTTGCGGGGAATAGCGATGCGCCTCCTGGTTATGCTCGCATTGATTCTGTGCTTCGCCGCGGTGCTGGCGTTCGGATTTCTCGTTCTGATGCGAGAATTGTTGGCGAGGGATTTCTTCAGCGCGCCGTCCCTGCCGAGCGGGCCGCCGGAGCCAACCCAAGAATCAGAGCGAGACGCGAAATCGCATTCGGCGGCGCCGCAATCCTGATCACCTGGTATCCCCGCTACCCAGCCGGACCGCCGAGCGCCTTGTACACCGCCACCGCTCCCGTATTTGCCGCCGTTTCGGCCTGAGCGAGTTCGTCTTCGGCCTGCAGCAGCGTGCGCTGCGCATCGAGCAACACGAGAAAATTGATGCTGCCTTCGCGATACTGAATCTCGGCCAGCTGCTCGGCTCGGCGCGAGGCCTGCGCTTGTTCCAGCACACTCGCGAGCCGCGTTTCCTGAGTGCTGTAGCCGACGCATGCATCCTCGAAATCTTCCAAGGCCGCGAGCACCGCCTTCTGATAGGCCGAGAGAGCGCCGTCGGCCTCCGCCCTTGCGGCACGCAGGCGCGCGTGAACGGATCCGTAATCGAGCGCCGGCCAGCTCACCGCCGGATTGATCAACCAAGCGCGGCTCGCGGCCTTCCCCAGTTGCGAAGTGTCGCCGGAAAGAAAGCCAACGAAGCCGGTGAAGCTCACGCGCGGAAACAGGTCGGCCGTGGCAACGCCGACGCGTTCCGTGGCTGCCGCAAGATTACGCTCGGCGATGCGTATGTCGGGACGGGTCCGCAGCAGCGCCGAGACGTCGCCGATCGGCAATGGCGCGGTCATGGCCTGCACCGGCGCGGCGGCGAGCTCGGCATCCAGCGATCCGGGCGATACGCCCAGCAGCACCGCGAGACGGTAGCCGTAGCGTTTCTCCGCCGCCTCCAGCAAGGGCACCGTGGCTTCGGTCGCCTTGAGGCGGGCCTGCGCGCTGTCGGTGTCCAGTTCCGTCACCCTGCCCGCCTCGTACCGGACCTGGGTCAGATGCAGGGCCTCACGCTCGTTTTGCAGATTGTCGTGCGCGACGACGATCTGGCGTTGGGTGCCGCGCAGCTCGAAATAGTTTCGCGCGACTTCGGCGGCAACGGTCACCTGTGCATCGGCGAGACTCGCCTGTTCGGCGCCGACCGCCGCGCCGGCGGCCGCGGCCTGGTGGCGCACATGACCGAAGAGATCGATCTCCCAGCTGGCGTCGAAGCCGACGCTTGCACTGGTGGTATCGAGGCGGTTGGTCGTGAAACCCGGGAACTGCTCTTTGCTGCGCGAGTAGGATCCATCCAACTGCACATGCGGCGCATAGTTGTACTGCGCTTCGTTGAACGCCGCGCGCGCGGAGCGCACGCGCGCGATCGCGATGTGCACGTCCAGATTGTCGGCAAGCGCGCGCGTCTCGAGATCGGCGAGCACGGGATCACCGAATTGCTGCCACCACGCCGCATTGGGCGCGGCAGTCGTGAAGTGCGTATCGACGTTGCGCGGCTCGACGGTGGGTGCCTGCTGACGGTGATAGGTGGGCCCGACGGCGCAGGCGGCGAGCACGGCGAGCAGCACCGCACCCGTGAAGACCCGCGCGGCTCGCGCCGGCCGGAAAGTCATCGATTTCTTGGGCATAAAGGAGATCTTGTTCATGAGGGAGATCGTGTTCACAGAAGCGATCTTGTTCATGGTTGTGTTTCGCTTGTCTGAATCAGTGCGCCGGGCGTCGCGGCGGAGCGTCGGCGCGTCTCCACGACTTTGCGGATCACCAGGTAGAACACTGGGGTGAGCAACAGGCCGAAGAACGTCACGCCCAGCATGCCCGAGAACACCGCCACTCCCATGGCGCGGCGCATTTCGGCGCCGGCGCCGTGCGACGTCACCAGCGGCACGACGCCCATGATGAACGCGATCGAGGTCATGAGAATCGGCCGCAACCGCAGCCGGCAGGCATCGAGCACCGCCTGCCAGATACTCTCACCCTGCCCTTCACGATCACGCGCAAACTCGACGATGAGAATGGCGTTCTTGCACGCGAGCCCCACGAGCACGATGAGACCGATCTGCGTGAAGACATTGTTGTCGCCGCCGGCGATCTGCACGCCGAGGATTGCGCTCAGCAGGCACATCGGCACGATCAGGATCACCACCAGCGGCAGGCTGACGCTCTCATACAAGGCGCCCAGCACCATGAACACCAGCAATATCACCAACGGGAATACGTAGATCGCGGTGTTGCCGGCGAGAACCTGCTGGTAGGTCAGCTCCGTCCACTCGAATCGCATGTCGTTCGGCAGCTCCGCGCGCGCGACCTCCTCGATGGCCTGTTGCGCTTGTCCGGTGCTGTAACCGGGCGCCGGGCCGCCGTTGATGTCCGCGGCCGCGTAGCCGTTGTAGTGCGTGACGCGGTCGGGGCCGGAGGTCTCGCGTACCGTGATGAAGCTGTTGATGGGGATCATGTCGCCGCGCTGATTGCGGGTCTTGAGGCGCCCTATATCCTCGGCGCTCAAGCGAAAGCCGGACTCTGCCTGCGCGTTGACCTGGTACGTGCGGCCGAAGCGATTGAAGTCATTGACGTACAGGGCGCCCAGATACACCTGCATGGTGTCGAAGAGATCCTGCACGCTGACGCCGGCGACCTTGAGCTTCTCGCGATCCACGTCGACTTGGATCTGCGGAACGTTGACTTGGAAGCCCGAGAACAGCCCGGCCAGCTCCGGGCGCTGGCGCGCCTTGGCGAGCACGTTTTGGGTTTGACGGTACAGCTCGTCGGGGCCCGCGTTGCCACGATCCTCGATTTGCAGCTTGAAGCCGCCGATCGTGCCCAGCCCTTGAACCGGCGGCGGCGGAAAGACCGCGATGTAGGCGTCCTGGATCTGGCTGTACTTGGCGGTGAGCGCGCCCGCGATGGCGCCCGCCGACTGCGCAGGATCGCGGCGTTCTTCGAAGGACTTGAGCGGCGTGAACGCAATCCCGGCGTTCGTCGCGTTGGTGAAGCCGTTGATCGACAAACCCGGAAATGCGGGCACCGACTCCACCCCGGGGGTGGCGAGCGCCGTCGCGCTCATGCGCTTGATCACGGCCTCGGTACGATCCAGGGTCGCGGCATCGGGAAGCTGCGCAAAGGCGACCAGGTATTGCTTGTCCTGCGCCGGCACGAAGCCGGTCGGTGTGTGGGCGAAACCGAACCAAGTCAGAAGAATGAGTCCGCCGTAGACGAACAGCGCGATCCCGCTCGAACGCAGCACCCGGGCCACCGTGCCGACGTAGCCCGAGCTCGCGCGCGCGAAGAACCGGTTGAACGGCGTGAAAAACCACCCCAGGCCCGCGTTGAGAATGCGGGTGACGCGATCCGGGGGAGCTCCGTGCGGCTTCAAGAGCAGCGCCGAGAGCGCCGGCGACAGGGTCAGCGAATTGAATGCCGAAATGATGGTGCTGATCGCAATGGTCAGCGCGAACTGTTTGTAGAACTGTCCGGACAGGCCGCTGATGAACGCGGTCGGTACGAACACCGCGCACAGCACCAGCGCGGTCGCGATGATCGGGCTCGTCACCTCCTTCATGGCCTGACGCGTGGCGTCGATCGGCGCGAGACCGTTGTGAATGTTGCGCTCGACGTTTTCCACGACGACGATCGCATCATCGACGACGATGCCGATGGCGAGCACCAGGCCGAACAGAGACAGGGCGTTCAATCCAAAACCCATCAGATGCATGACGGCAAAGGTGCCGATCAGCGAGACGGGCACCGCGATCAAGGGAATGATCGATGCCCGCCAGGTCTGTAGAAACACGATGACCACGATGACGACCAGGACGATGGCCTCGATCAGGGTATGCACGACGGCGTGGATCGAACCGCGCACGAACACGGTGGGATCATAGGCGACGTTGTAGTCGATGCCTTCCGGAAAACTCTTCTTCAGCTCCAGCATTTTGGCGCGCACGGCGTCGGAGACGGCAATGGCATTGCTGCCGGGACGCTGGAATATCGGAATGGCCACCGCCGTGCGATTATCGATCATGGCTCGCAGGGCGTAGTTGTCGGAGCCGAGCTCGATCCGGGCGACGTCGCGCAAGCGCACGATTTGTCCGGCCGCGCCGGTCTTGACGATGATGTTCTCGAAGTCCGTCTCGTCGGTGAGGCGGCCCTTGGTGTTGATCTCGAGCTCGAAGTTAGCGCCGTTGGCCGTCGGCGGCGCGCCCAGTTGCCCTGCGGCCACTTGAACGTTCTGTTCGCGTATGGCGTTCACCACGTCGCCGGTGGTGAGGCCGCGGGCCGCCACTTTTTCCGGATCCAGCCAGACCCGCATCGAGTAGTCGCCGCCGCCGAAGCGCTGCACATCGCCCACCCCGTCGAGGCGCGCGAGCTCGTCTTTGATGCGCAGCGCGACGAAATTCGCGAGATAGGTTTGATCGTAGCGGCCGTTCGGCGAGTACACGAATACGGCGAGCGTGATGTCCGGCGATGCCTTGTTGGTGACCACGCCCAGCCGCTGCACTTCCGGCGGCAGCTTGGGGAGCGCCTGGCTGACCCGGTTCTGCACCTGAACCTGCGCCTTGTCGACATCGGTGCCCAGTTTGAAGGTGACGGTCAGTGTCATCGCACCGTCGCTGGTGGCCTGCGAATATTGATACAACATGTCCTCGACACCGTTGATCGCCTGTTCCAGCGGCGAGGCGACGGTATCGGCGATCACGGTCGGGTTCGCGCCGGGATAAGTTGTGCGAACGACGACGGTGGGAGGCACTACTTGGGGGTATTCGCTGATGGGCAGGCCCGGCAATGCAATCAGCCCCACCAACAGAATGAGCGCGGACAGCATCGCGGCGAAAATCGGCCGCTCGATGAAAAACCGAGATATGTTCATTTAGAATCCCAACAGTTACTTTGGATGCACGGCTACTTTAGATGCACGGCGCCGATACCGGCCGCGGACTCGGCGCGCACCAGCAGGGCTTTGCCCTCGGGAGCCACCACCTGCGACAGTCCCGATCCACCTGCGGTCATGGTGACCCGGGTGGCCGCGACCTTGGCTCCGGCCATCACATGCTGCAAGCCGTTGACGACGATGGTGTCGGCCGGTTGCAGACCCTCCTCCACGACCCGCAATCCGTCGATACGTGTCCCCAACGTGACGGGGCGGTACTCGAGCGTGCTGTCGGGCTTCAAGACCAGGACGAATTTCTTTCCCAGGTCATTACCCACGGCGCGCTCGTCGATGAGGATGGCGTTGTAGCTGTCGTCGGCCACCAACTTGATACGCGCGAACAGACCGGGAGTGAAGCGCCCGTCCTTGTTGTCGAATACCGCGCGGACGTGAATGGTGCTGCTGCGCGCGTCAACTTGATTGTCGATGAAGTCCAATAGCCCTTGGTGCGGGTATCCCTGTTCACCCACCAGACCCATGAAAACCGGACTGTGGCTCGGACCATGGGCGGCGCCGCCGCGCGGCGGCGTGAGGTCGCTCCGCTCCTGTCGAATGAACCGCAGATAGGTCGCCTCGTCGGTGTCGAAATAGGCATAGATCGGGTCGTCGGAGACCACCGTGGTCAGCAGATTGGTGTTGGACACGAGATTGCCCGACGTGATGACGGCGCGCGACACATGACCGTCGATGGGTGAACGCACGTGCGTGTACTCGAGATTCAAGCGGGCCGCGTGCAGCTGCGCGTTCAGAGAGCCGACGTCGCCGGAGGCCTCGGTCTCCGCCGAGGTGAGCTGCTCGTATTCCTCGCGTGCGATGGCGTTCTGCGCATACAGGCGCTCCGCACGGGCATGCCCGGCGGTCGCGTACTCGAGCTTGGATTGCGCGCGCTTCAGTTCGGAGGTCAAGCGCTCGATCTCGATTTCAAACGGGCGCGGGTCGATCTGAAACAGCACCTGTCCCTTGTTGACTCGCGCCCCTTCGGTGAACTGCACGCTGTCGATAAAACCGCTGACCCGGGGACGCACTTCGACGGTGTTGACCGCCTGCAGCTCCCCCGTGAGCTCGTCCCAATGATGCAGTGGTCGGGCAATCACTTGGGCGACGGTGACCGCCGCCGGTGGCGGTGCAGCATTGGACCCGGATTGAGCATGAGAATGGCTGCACGCCGTCAGCACGACCGCGCAAATAGACGCTAAAATAGACGATGATGTCCGCAAGTACATGGGTGCTCCGGTGAAACTAAACCTTGACTTAGAACTTTAAGGCGACGATCCTGTCTGTGTTACTAG
>WNFI01126275.1_pt1 | contig 43367 bp, 52 predicted proteins | sample 5400471 | NCBI WGS metagenome assembly WNFI01 (sample SAMN13153348, study PRJNA577476) | soil metagenome | isolation source: 100 cm saprolite on Douglas fir-dominated hillslope | place: USA:California | collected 2013-09-17 | reverse complement strand
CGAGCCCATTCTGGATTCATTGATTGAAATTACAGGCTGCGAAGCGATCTTCGAGCGTTCCGACGCCGAGGTGCGCAAGCTCGAAGGCCTCGAGCAGCGCGTTGGCTTCGCGCGCGGTAACCGCGCCGCGGCGCGCTGCCCGATCGTCGAGCACGGCCTGAACTTCCGCGTCGACGTCGAGCAGGGGCAGAAGACCGGCTTCTTTCTGGACCAGCGCGAGAACCGCCAGCGCGTGCGCGCCCTCGCTGCGGGGCGTGAGATGCTCGACGGCTTCTGCTACACTGGCGGCTTCGCCATCGCCGCGCTGGCCGGCGGTGCGAAAAGAGTTACCGCGCTGGAGTCCTCTGCTGCTGCGCTGGATGTAGCGAAAGAAAACCTCCACGCGAACCCCCTCGATGCGTCGCGCGTCGAGTTCGTGAAGGCCGACGTCTTCTCGCACCTCAGGACCCTGAGGGACCGGGGCGCGAGGTTCGACCTGGTGGTGCTCGACCCGCCCAAGTTCGCGCCCACCGCGGCGCAGGCGAAGAACGCCGCGCGCGCCTACAAGGACATCAACCTGCTCGCCTTCAAGCTGCTCGCGCCCGGCGGCCTGCTCGCGACCTTTTCCTGCTCGGGCGGGGTTTCGGCCGACCTGTTCCAGTCGATCGTCGCCGGCGCCGCGCTCGACGCCGGGGCAGACGCCAAGATCATCGAGCGCTTCGGCGCGGCTGCAGACCACCCCGTGGCGCTGGAATTTCCGGAAGGCGAATACCTGAAGGGATTGCTCGTCCTAAAGGGTTAAAATCGCGCCCTTCGCCCGAGTTCGGCGAGGTCGGGATCGACAGCGAGATCATCGAGAAATCCGACGAGCAGATCGTCGAGATGAACAACGGCTGCATCTGCTGCACGGTGCGCGGCGATCTGATCCGCATCCTGGGCACGCTGAAGGAGAAGCGCGATACGGGCGCGCTCAAGTTCGACCGCGTGGTGATCGAGACCACCGGCATGGCCGATCCCGGGCCGGTGGCGCAGACCTTCTTCACCGACGAGGAGATCGGCAACTATTACCTGCTCGACTCGATCCTCACCGTGGTGGACGCGAAGCACGCCGCCAAGCAGCTCGATGAATTCCACGAGGCGCAGGAGCAGGTCGGATTTGCGGATCGGATCCTGCTTTCCAAGACCGATCTCACAAAGGAAGACGAAACCGAATCATTGATAAAAAGACTGAAAAGAATGAACCCGCGGGCGCCGATCAAGAAGGTCAATTTCGGCGATACGCCGATCGACGAGGTGCTCGATATCCGCGGCTTCAACCTCAACGCGATCCTCGAGCTCGACCCGGAGTTCCTCACCGACAGCCACCACGAGCACCACGACGAGGTGGAGTCGTTCGTGTTCAAGTCCGACAAGCCCTTCGACGGCAGCAAGCTGGAGCAGTTCCTCTCCGGCATGATCCAGGTCTACGGACCGGACCTGCTGCGCTACAAGGGCGTGCTGTGGATGCAAGGCAATGCGCGCCGGGTGGTGTTCCAGGGCGTGCACATGATGATGGGCGGCGACATTGGCAAGCCCTGGACAAAGGCCGACAAGAAGAGCTCGGTGCTGGTGTTCATCGGCAAGAAGCTGCCCAAGGACCTGTTCCTCGCCGGCCTCGAGGAATGCCTCGCCAAATAGGCGGCTTTTTGCAGAGTAATTTCGTTTCAAGGAAATGATCTCTGTAAAAAACCTCGAGCATCGCTACGGCAATTCGGTCGTCCTGCGCGTCGCCGATTGGACGGTCGGCGCCGGCGCGCGCTCGCTGGTGATCGGCCCTTCGGGCAGCGGCAAGAGCACGCTGCTTCACATCCTCGCCGGGCTCGCGCGCCCGAGCGCAGGCCACGTATCGGTTTTTCAAAAGGACGTTTTTTCGCTGAAAAATACGGAGATCGACCGCTGGCGCGGCGCCACGGTCGGCATCGTGCTGCAGGCGCTGCATCTGGTCTCGCATCTGACGGTGCGCGCCAACCTCCGGCTCGCCCAGTATCTGGCGCATCTGCCCCAGGACGACAAGGCGGTGGACAACACGCTCGCCGCGCTCGGCGTCGCCGACAAGGCCTCGAGCCGGCCGGCCGAGCTCTCCCAGGGCGAGCAGCAGCGGGTCGCGATCGCGCGCGCAGTGGTGAACGGGCCGAAGCTGCTGCTCGCCGATGAGCCGACCGCCAACCTCGACGATGCCGCGGCGGCGCGCGCGATCGAGCTGCTCCTCGGCGAGGCCGGGCGGCGCGGCGCCACCCTGATCGTGGCGACGCACGATGCGCGGGTTAAGCAGCATTTTGAAAAAAAACTGGACCTCTCGCAGTGAACCTGGCGACGCTGTCCGCAAGCTACCTGAGAGCGCGGCCGCTGCAGACGGCTCTCAGCCTGGGGCTATTAGCGCTCGGTGTCGGGACAATCGTCGCGGCGCTGCTGGTGGTGAGCCAGCTCGAGGCGCGCATGGGGCGCGACGCGCACGGCATCGATCTCGTGGTCGGCGCCAAGGGCAGTCCGATGCAGCTCATCCTCTCGGGCATCTACCATCTCGACGCGCCGACCGGGAACATTCCGCTGGCGGCGGCGCAGGCGCTGGAAAAGAACCGCCTGGTGAAAAAGGCGATTCCCCTCGCCCTCGGCGACAGCTGGAGGAGTTTCCGCATCGTCGGCGCGCCGCAGGCATATGCGGAGCTCTACGGCGCAAAGCTCCGGGCCGGGAAGTACTACGAGAAACCGATGGAGACGGTCCTTGGTTCTGAAGTCGCGGCGCGCACCGGCGTCGGCGTCGGCGCGAGGTTTACCGGCGCGCACGGCCTCGGCGGCGATGGCGATGAGCACGCCGAGTCGCCTTACACCGTCGTCGGCGTTCTGGAAAAAACCGGTTCGGTGCTCGACCGCCTGGTGCTGACCGGCATCGAGAGCGTCTGGCAGGTGCACGAAATGGCGCACGAGCCCGCGGACAAAGAGGACAGGAAAGCGCTCGAAGACGACCGGGAAGTAACGGTGCTACTGATCCAGTACGCTTCGCCGCTCGCCGTGGCAACCCTGCCGCGCGCCATCAATTCAAAATCCGTGCTGCAGGCGGCCTCGCCTGCGTTCGAGACCGCGCGCCTGTTTCGCATCGTCGGCGCGGGGGTCGAGGCGCTGCGCGCCTTCGCCGTCGTGCTGATCCTCGCCGCCGGGCTGTCGGTGTTCATCGCGCTCTACACCGCGCTGGAAGAGCGCCGCTATGACCTCGCCGTCATGCGCACGCTGGGGGCGTCGCCGGGACGGCTTTTCGGTCTTCTGCTGTTCGAAGGAATGCTTCTTTCTTTCATGGGCGCCCTTCTTGGTTTCATCCTGGGACATGTATTCGCTGCAGGCCTGGGAGCCTGGCTGGAAGCCGCCCGGCAGCCAGCGGTGACAGGCTTGGCCTTCAAGGTTGAAGAAATCCTGGTGCTTGCGGTAGCGTTGGCCGTAGGCGTCCTAGCCGCCCTGATACCCGCCTGGCGCGCCTACCGCACCGATGTTTCGCGTACACTTGCGCAGGGCTGATATGAGGAGCCGCGCGCCATGATCTCCCGAATTTCAATTCTGTTTCTCCTTGGTCTTGCGCTGCCCGCCTGGGCGCAACACACCGCGCCGCCGGGAACGGATCCGAACGCCGCCTTCCAGCCGCTGCCCGAGCGCACCGACGTGGTGTCCTGGAGGACTCTGGCGCAGGTCGAGCTGGTGAAGCAGAAGGACCGCTACGTGCCGCAGTTCTCCAAGAACGTCGCCGCCCTCGACAAGAAGGACGTGAAAGTGCAGGGGTTCATGATGCCGCTGGAGATGGGCGAGAAGCAGTCGCACTTCGTCCTCGCCGCGATGCCGACCACCTGCGCCTTCTGCATGCCCGGCGGCCCCGAGAGCATGGTCGAGGTGAAAATGAAGACGCCGGTGAAATACACCTTCGACGCGCTCGTCGTCGGCGGCAAGCTCACCGTGCTGAAGGACGATCCCTCGGGCGTCTTCTATCGCATTACCGACGCCGAGCCGATCAAGTAGCGATGGCGTTGCGCAGGCTCGGACGGCTTCTCCTCGCGACAGCGCTGGTCGTCGCTGCGCAGTCGTCGCTGCTGCACCCGTTCGGGCATTTGCACGACACGCATGGCGCGCAGCCGGTTGCGAGCGTCAGCTCGCTGGACGACACGCACCCCTTCGAGGCGCTGCACGCGCAGCCGTGTGATGTATGCGTAGCGGGCGCCGCGCTGGGCGCTGCGGCCAGCCTCGATTCTCCGGCCACCCAGGTTGTCTCCCACCGCGAGCGCGTCGTCCCAAGGCGCGACGCTCTTTTCATCGCGGCGTTCTCGCCGCTCTTCCGCAGCCAGGCTCCTCCCGCTCTCCTCTGACCTGACGCCGGTTTGATCGGGCGCGCCACCGGTACGGCGCGCGAGTCAATCTTCTGGAGGGAGAAAAATGGTTCGCATCACGTGGTGCGCCATGGCGCTGGCCATGGCAGCGGTTCCTGCCTACGCGCAGGAATCCGAGACTTCAAGAATGCGCGAGGAGCTGAGGCAGCTGCAGCAGCGCATGCAGTCGCTGGAGCAGAAGCTGCAGGAAACCGACGCAAAGGCATCGCAGGCGACCAACCGCCCGCAATCGGAGAGCGCGCTCAACCCCGGAATCTCGGCGATCTTGAACGGGGTTTATTCGAACCTGCAGCGCGATCCGAATACCTATCGGCTGAACGGCTTCGTGCCAACGATGGGCGAGGTCTCGCCGGGCAAGCGCGGGCTGAGCCTCGGCGAGTCCGAGCTCGGCTTCATGTCCAACATCGACCACATGTTCCGCGGCACGCTGATCGCCTCGATTTCGCCCGACAACGACAGCATCGGGGTCGAGGAAGGCTATATCCAGACCATCGGCCTGTCGCACGGCTTCATCATCAAGGCGGGGCGTTTCTTCTCCGGCGTCGGCTACCAGAACCAGGTCCACGCGCATGCCTGGGACTTCACCGACGCGCCGCTCGCCATGAAAGCGTTCCTAGGCAATCAGCTGAACGAGGACGGCGTCCAGTTCAAGTGGGTCGCGCCGACCACCGGGCTTTACATCGACGTCGGACTGGAGCTTGGTCGGGGCAGGGCGTTCCCGGGCACCGATCGCAATAAGAACGGCTTCGGCTCGAGCAACCTATTCAGCCACATCGGCGGCGACATCGGCATCAGCACTTTCTGGCAGACCGGGCTCTCCTACCTCAGCACTTCGCCGCAGGACCGCGTCTTCACCGACGTCGACTCGACCGGCACCAGCGTCAGCAACAGCTTCAGCGGCAAGAGCCGGCTCTGGGTGCTGGACGGGGTTCTGAAGTGGGCGCCGAACGGCAACGCGACGTACAACAGCTTCAAGCTGCAGGGCGAGTATTTCCGCCGCACCGAGAGCGGCAGCCTCACGTACGACACCGACGCCGCGTCGCTGGGTGCGATGACCGACAGCTTTTCTTCGCGTCAGTCGGGCTGGTATGCGCAAGGCGTCTATCAGTTCCTGCCGGCGTGGCGTGCAGGCTATCGCTACGACACGCTCAACTCGGGCACGACCAGCCTCGGGCTGGTGGATTCGGGCGCCCTGACCGCGGCCGACTTCCCGATCCTCGCCGGCTACAAGCCTCACCGCAACACGCTGATGGTCGACTGGAGCCCGAGCGAGTTCAGCCGCATCCGGCTGCAGTTCGCGCGCGACTACTCGCGCATGGGCGAGCCCGACAACCAGATCTTTCTCCAATACATCGTGAGCCTTGGCGCACACGGCGCTCACCGGTTCTAGGAGTTTTCACATGAATGCAATTCTCCGAATCTTTGCCGCAATCTGTGCGGCGCTCTTCTCAGGTCAGGTTTTTTCCGAAGTAAATGTGTTTGCATGCGAGCCGGAATGGGCTGCTCTCGCTCGGGAGCTGGGCGGGGATAAAGTGTCTGTGTCTTCCGCCGTGACCCCGTTGCAGGATCCACATCGGATCGAGGCGCGCCCGAGCCTCATCGCGCGCATGCGCTCGGCGGATCTCGTGATCTGCTCCGGCTCGGAGCTCGAGGTCGGCTGGCTGCCGCTGCTCTTCACGCAATCAGGCAACGACCGCATCCAGCCCGGCACGCCGGGCTTCATCGAGGCATCGCAGTTCGTCGCAAGGCTCGAGGTGCCGAAAGTCATCGACCGTGCGCTCGGCGACATTCATCCTTCCGGCAATCCGCATATCCACCTCGATCCTCGCAACATCGCCAAGGTCGGCGAAGTGCTCACGGGGCGGCTGGCGGAGATCGACCACGCCAATGCCGGGTTCTACAAGGCGCGCGCGGACGATTTCGCCAAGCGCTGGCAGGCGGCGACGACGCGCTGGGAGCAGCAGGCCGCTCTGCTCAAGGGCGTGCCCATCGTTGTGTACCATAAGGACATGTCGTACTTCATCAACTGGGCGGGCATGCGCGAAGCCGGAAGTCTCGAGCCGAAGCCGGGCATACCGCCCACGCCGTCGCACCTCGCCGAGCTGGTCGAGCGGATGAAGCGCAATCCGGCCAAGGTGGTCGTGTACTCGGCGTACAACAATCCGAGGGCCGCAGAATTTCTCTCCGAGCGCAGCGGGATACCGAACGTGATGCTGCCGTTCACAGTCGGCGGCACGGACAAGGCGAAGGATCTGTTCGGCTTGTTCGACGACACGATCGAACGGCTGCTCAAGACCGTGAAGTGAGCCTCGACGCCGCGCAGCTCAGCATCCTGTGGCCGGCGCTGATCGCCGGGCTGCTGGTCACGGCGACTCACGTTCCGCTGGGAATGCAGGTGCTCGAGCGCGGCATCGTATTCATCGACCTGGCGATCGCGCAGATCGCCGGGGTGGGCGTGATCTACGCCGACTACCTCGGCTGGGAGCCGACCGGCGCCGCGGTGCAGATCGCGGCACTGAGCGCGGCGCTTGCCTGCGCGGTGCTGCTCACCTGGACCGAGCGTCGCTGGCCGCAGGTGCAGGAGGCGATTATCGGCGTGGTGTTCGTCGCCGCCTCGAGCGCCGCGATCCTGCTGCTCGCGAAGAATCCTCACGGCGGCGAGAACCTCAGGGACCTGCTCGCGGGTCAGATCCTCTGGGTCAGCCCCGCCCGCCTGCCTCTGGACGCATTGTTCTATGGCGTCATCCTTGCCCTCTGGTTCGGCCTGCGCGAACGCCTCGGCCGGATCGGCTTCTACGCAGTGTTTGCCTGCGCGGTGACCATCTCGGTGCAGCTCGTCGGGCTGTATCTCGTCTTTTCGACGCTGGTGATTCCGGCCCTGGCGACGTTCTACTCGCGGCGCTACCGCTATGCGAAGGCTTACGCCATCGGCCTGCTTGGGTATGCGGTGGGGCTGGCGGTTTCCGCCACGGCCGACCTGCCGTCTGGGGCAATGATCGTGTGCGCGATGTCCGGCCTCGGATTGGCGTTCTTCCTCTTGACATCGCGCCCGCCAAGCCGCATCTAGGAGGAACTTTTCGAAGAGTTCTTCAACTCTTCCTCAAGGCAGTTGCGGCAAAGACATGCGCGCCCGGGGACGGGCGTGAGGGGCGGCAGCGCCGAGCACCAGCAATTGGATTCGTCCTTGCCGCAATGGAATGGCGCGCCGCAAGCTGCGCATCGTTCACTGTTCTGGCGGTCGGTGTCCAAGCCGCGCCACAGCCTTTCTCAAGAAACCCAGCTGCTTTGTGAAATTCGTGCAGCCATCGCAGATCGCGAGGTGAACGCGCAGCCGCACGCGCTCGCTGAAGCCGAGGCGGCGGTCGAGGCCTTGCGACACGATGCGCGTCACTTCCTTGCAGGAAAGCATCATTTTGCGAACCAGTTCATTTCCAGGCACTGGCGCAGGGCCATGCGCGCGCGGTAAAGCAGCACCCAACAGTGCGTCGGCGTGACCTCGAGTTCCTTACAGATTTCGCCAGTCTCGAACCCCATGTGCTCGCGCATCATGAATGCCTGCGCGGTTTTTGCGGGCAGGGCGGCGAGGCATTCCTCGAGCGCCCTGAAGAACTGGCCCTGCTCCAGGGACGCATCAGGCTCTTTCCATGCGGAGGGCATTTCGATCCAGTGTCCCTTTTCGTTGAACAGCGAATCGAACTCCTCGTCGGATCCGGCCGGGCTTTCCTTCGCCGCGCGACGGATGGCGTCGACGATCTTGTGCTTGAGGATCCCCGTGAGCCAGGTGCGCAGGTTCGAGCGGCCGCCGAATCCCGACTCTCCGGCGAGCGCGGCCAGCAGGGTTTCTTGCACCGCGTCCTCGGCGGTGTGGCTGTCGCGCAGCTGCAGGCTGGCGTAGCGCAGCAGGTAGGCGCGCTCACCTTCGACGCGGGACCGGAAGTCGTGCATAAGGGCGGACTTCGATTTTACAAGGGACTTGAAACTGCCCGTCCGATCCCTATCTCCAGGCTACCGGGGCAAAGCCCCAAAAGACTCAGGAAAAGGAGACAGTTATGGCAGGCATTACGCGTTATGACCCGTTCAGCGATCTGGTCGACGACATCTTCAAGGGTTTCCTCGTGCGTCCGGTGGCCTATGAAGGCAACCGCGGCGAGGTGCTGCACCGCGCGAAAGTCGACGTCGCCGAGCAGAACGGCGCCTACAAGGTCACGGCGGAGTTGCCGGGCGTCAAGAAGGACGACATCCACGTGTCGATCGACGGCCCGCAGGTCACCCTCGAGGCGGAGGTGAAGCAGGAGAAAGAGACGAAGGACGAGCGCGTGCTGCACACCGAGCGAGTGTTCGGCAAGCTGACGCGCAGCTTCACCCTGCCGCAGGAAGTGGACGAGGCCAAGGCCGAGGCCAGGTTCCGCGATGGCGTGCTCGAGCTGACGCTGCCCAAGAAGGCGGCGGCGCAGCGCAAGCAAATCTCTATCCAGTAAGTTTTTCCGTAGAATCGGGGGGCGCCATGAACGCCCCCCTCAGCTCACCTTCAAGCCATAGCCCCCAGGCCGCCGAAAAGGCGCGCATCCTGGCCGAGGCGCTGCCTTACATCCAGCGCTTCCACGGCAAGACCATCGTGGTCAAGTTCGGCGGCAACGCCATGACCGACGATGCGCTGAAGGAAAGCTTTGCCTACGACGTGGTGCTGCTCAAGCTGGTCGGCATGAACCCGGTGGTGGTGCATGGCGGCGGGCCGCAGATCGAGCAGCTGCTTGCCAAGCTGGGCAAGAAGGGCGAGTTCATCCAGGGCATGCGCGTCACCGACCGCGAGACCATGGATGTCGTCGAGATGGTGCTCGGCGGCCAGGTGAACAAGGAAGTCGTCGAGCTCATCAACCAGGCGGGCGGCAAGGCGGTCGGGCTGACGGGGCAGGACGGCGCCTTCATCCGCGCACGCAAGCTGCTGCTGCCGTCGAAGGACAACGGCACCATCGACCTCGGGCAGGTGGGCGAGGTCGAATCGATCGACCCGGCGGTGATCGAGGCGCTCGAGCAGGGCGGCTTCATTCCGGTGGTGGCGCCGATCGGCACCGGCGCCGACGGCACGACCTACAACATCAATGCCGACCTGGTCGCTGGCAAGCTCGCCGAGATCCTCAAGGCCGAGAAGCTGGTGGTGCTCACCAATACGCCTGGCGTCCTCGACAAGAGCGGCAAGCTGCTGACCGGGCTCACGCCGAAGAAAATCGACGACCTGGTGGAAAAGGGCGTGATCTCGGGCGGCATGATCCCGAAAATCGGCTCGGCGCTCGACGCCGCGCGCAACGGCGTGAAGAGCGTGCACATCATCGACGGCCGGGTGCCGCACGCGCTGCTGCTGGAAGTGCTCACCGACGAGGGCGTCGGCACCCTCATTCGAAGCAAGTAAAGAACTTGTGAGAATCTCGAGGTTGCCGCCTTTCCGGCGGGTGTGGATCTTCGACCTCGACAATACGCTGCACGATGCGCAGGCGCGCATCTTCCCGTCGATGCACGAGCAGATCAACGAGTACCTGAAGCGCCACTTCGGGGTCGACGACGCCGGCGCGAACGCCATGCGGCAGAACTTCTGGCAGCGCTACGGCACGACGTTGAACGGCCTGATGCGCCATCACGGCACCCAGCCGCGCGATTTCCTCGCCGAGACGCACGTATTTCCGGAACTCGCCGGCATGGTGGTGGGCGAGAACGCCCTCAAGCACGCGCTCGCCCGGCTAGGCGGCAGGAAGCTCGTGTTCTCCAATGCGCCGCGTCACTACGTCGAGCAGGTGCTGCGTGCTCTTGGGGTGAAGCGTTTATTCGACGCGGTCTACACCATCGAAGACACGCGCTATCGCGGCAAGCCTTCGCTGCGGGGATTCCATGTCCTGCTGCGCAAGCACGATCTGGACCCGCACCGCTGCGCCTTCGTCGACGACATTCTCGAGAACCTGCGAACCGCGCACCGCCTGGGCATGTCCACAGTCTGGGTAAGCCCCCTCAAGCGGCGCGTACCCTTCGTCGACCTGAGAGTAGGCTCGGTCGTCGAATTGCCGCGACTGGTATTCCGAGCATAGAATCCGCGCGTCCCCCGTACCCATCCAATGCCCCGCGCCAAAGGCGAACGCCGGCTCGAAATTCTGAAAGCTCTCGCGCAGATGCTCGAGGCGCCGAAATGGGAACGCATCACCACCGCGGCGCTCGCCGGGAAGCTCGACGTGTCCGAAGCCGCCCTCTACCGGCATTTCGCCTCCAAGGCCCAGATGTACGAAGGGCTGATCGAGTTCATCGAGAGCTCGGTGTTCTCGCTCGCCAACCGCATCACCGAGGATGAATCCGACGGCCGCGTGCAGTGCGAGAAGCTGGTCGAGATGCTGCTCGCCTTCGCCGAGAAGAATCCCGGCATGGTGCGCGTGATGACCGGCGACGCGCTGGTGGGGGAGCACGAGCGGCTGCAGGCGCGCATGAACCAGTTTTTCGAGCGCTTCGAGTCGACGCTGAAGCAGGCGCTGCGCGTAGGGTCCGACGCGGACGCGGTGGGCAAGGCGGGCACCTTGATTCGCTACCTGATCGGCTGCCTGCACCAGTTCGCGAAGAGCGGCTTCGCCAAAAAGCCCACCGAGAGCTTCAGCTCCCAGCGCCGCTACTTGCTCGCCTAGCAAGAAATCGGGGTCAGAGCCCGATTATTTTCCGCAGACTGCGCAGGCGGGGTCTTTCGCGACTTTGATGGAGCGCCACTGCGCGCTCTTCGCATCGAAAATCTGCAGTCGCGCGTTGCGCGACTCGCCGATGCCCGCCAGCAGCTTGATGGTTTCCATCGCCTGCATGGCGCCGATGACGCCGGTGAGCGGCGCGAACACGCCCATGACGGAACACTGAACCTCCTCGACCTCGCCGTCCTCGGGGAAGAGGCAGGCATAACAGGGTGACGTCTCCTGCCGCAGATCAAACACTATCAGCTGGGCGTCGAAGCGCATCGCCGCGCCCGAAACGAGCGGCTTGCGATGCTTCACGCAGGCGCGATTCACCGCATGACGCGTGGCGAAGTTGTCCGAGCAGTCGAGAACGACTTCACAGCCCGGGACAAGTTGTTCGAGTTCTTTTTGTTGAAGTTTCTTTGAAAGAATCTGAACGTCGACTTCGGGATTGAATGACGCGAGGGTCTTTTTTGCCGCCTCGACTTTCTGCGCGCCCACCGACTCGGTGCGGTAAAGAATCTGGCGCTGCAGGTTCGTGAGATCGACTTTGTCGGGATCCGCGATGGTCAAGCGCCCAAAGCCGCTCGCCGCAAGGTAGAGCGCCGCGGGGCAGCCGAGGCCGCCGGCGCCGACGATCAGCGCGCTCGCCGCACGCAGCCGCTCCTGTCCCTCCACCCCGATCTCGGGGAGAAGGATGTGGCGGCTGTAGCGGAGGAGCTGCTCGTCGTTCAGTTAAGAACTAGTTCGGCTTGACGCTGGCGCCTACCGGCTTGGTGTTGGCGAGCGTCGGCGGCTGGCCCTTCACGGGCTCGCCTTTCAGGTAGGCGAGCGCCTGCGCGAGCTGGAAGTCGTCCCTCGAGCCGAGCTCGATCGGCTTCTGCTCGCCCGGGACCAGCGGCGCGGCGGGCTTGGCACGCGGCGCCGACTGCTCGGCGGGCTTGTCGGACCTGGCGCCGTTCTCGAGATGGCGCTGCAGGTCGGCCTCGCGAATGCGGGTGGCGACGTCGCTCGGGTCCTCGACGATGATGTCGGGCGTCACGCCCAGCGCCTGGATCGAGCGGCCGCCCGGGGTGTAGTAGCGCGCCGTGGTCAGCTTGATCGCGGTGTTGTTGCCGAGCGGCATGATGGTCTGCACCGAGCCCTTGCCGAAAGTCTGGGTGCCGATCACGATCGCGCGCTTGTGATCCTGCAGCGCGCCGGCGACGATTTCGGAAGCCGAGGCCGAGCCGCCGTTCACCAGCACCACCATCGGCACGGTCTTCACCGCCGCCGGCAGCGCCTTCAACACGTCTTCGCCGCGGCCGCCGCGCGCATAGTCCTCGGGGTTGGCGAAGAACTTGCGCTTTGCGTCTTCGGCGCGTCCGTCGGTCGAAACGATCAGCGACTTCGTCGGCAGGAACGCCGATGAGACCGCGACCGCGCCGTGCAGCAGGCCGCCCGGGTCGTTGCGCAGATCCAGCACCAGGCCCTTGACCTGGCCCTGCCTGAACAGGTTGTCGATGTGTTTCACCATGTTCTCGGGCGTCTGCTCCTGGAATTGCGACACGCGTATCCAGGCGTAGCCGGGCTCAAGGAGCTTGGATTTCACGCTCTGCACCCGGATGACGGCGCGCGTGAGCGTTACTACCACCGGCGCGCTCTCGCCCTTGCGCGAGATCGTCAGCGTGATGTTGGTGTTCGGCTTGCCGCGCATCTTCTTCACGGCATCGTTGAGCGACATGCCCTTCACCGGCGTGTCGTCGAGCTTGATGATGAGATCGCCCGGCTTGACGCCGGCGCGGAATGCCGGCGTGTCCTCGATCGGCGAGATCACCTTGACGAAGCCGTCTTCCATGCCGACCTCGATGCCGAGACCGCCGAACTGGCCCTGGGTGCCGACCTGCAGTTCCCTGAATGCTTCGGCGTCGAGATAGGCCGAATGCGGGTCCAGCCCCGCCAGCATGCCGTTGATCGCCTCGGTGATGAGCTTCTTGTCCTCGACCGATTCGACGTAGTTGGTCTTGATCGCGCCGAACACCTCGGTGAAGGCGCGCAGCTCCTCGATCGGCAGCGGGCCGCGCTTCAGGTCGGCGATCGCCTGGAAGTTAAGGCTGATCAGGACGCCGGCGACGGCGCCGAGGGCGATGAGACCGATGTTGCGCAGCTTGTTATGCATGTAGTTGAACCTATTTCAATTTGACCCAGTGGAGCGGGTCAAAAGCCTTTCCCAGGTGGCGGAGCTCAAAGTATAAACCGGTTTCCTCGTTGCCCCCGCTCGCCCCGGTGGTGGCGATCGTCTCGCCCGGCGCGATCACGTCGCCCACCTGCCTGAGAAGTGAGTCATTGTTGGCATAAATGGACAGGTAGGCCTCGCCGTGGTCCACGATCAGCAGGTTGCCGAAACCCAGCATCCAGTCTGCATAGACCACCTGGCCCCCGGCAACCCCCCTGACCGGCTGGCCCTGCGGGGCGCGGATGAATACACCCTTCGCTTCGATCCCCGCAGCCCCTCTTGGAGCGCCGAACCGGCCGGTCAGTTCCCCGAGCACCGGTAAACGCAGCCTGCCGCGCAAGGAGGAAAAGAGCCGTTTCTGGCCGTCGAATTCAGGTGCTTTTTCGACGCGGCCGTAGACGATGCGGCCGATGCTCTCCACCAGTCGGCCGAGCCGCGCCTCGTCGGCGCGCAACACCCGGATTTCCCGGCGGCCGGCGCGGATCTCGCCGGCGACGTGCTCGAAGACGCGCCTCTTCTCGCGGCGCTCGGCGAGGACTCTTGCGCGGTCGGCGCGGCTCGCCTGCTCGACCGAACGCAGCCGGGCGCGCTTCGCGTCGGCCTCGCGCGCGAGGCGCTCCGACTCCCCGATCGCCGCGCGGTAGGCGGCGAGCACCGAAGCGGCGGCGCGCGACACGGCGCCGACGTAGTACAAATCGCGGGCGAGCGTCGCGGGATCCTCGCCCGACAGCGCGACGCGCAGCGCGTCGGGCGGGCCGCCCGCCTGGCGCGCGACCAGCATGCGCTCGATCGCCGTCTCGCGCTCGGCGAGCTGCCTGGCCAGGGCGAGACGCCGTTCGGCGAGGCGCCCCGCCTCGAGCCGCAACGCCCGCTTTTCGGCCTCGAGCGCGGCGAGCGAACGGTTCGCTTGCGAGATCGCGCGCTCGGAGGCGCGCAGCGCGTCGCGCGCCTCGCGGCGGGTTCCTTCTTTTTCCTGCAGCTGCTCGCTCAGCCTTTCGATTCGGCTACGAAGCGCCTGCAGGTCTTCTTCTTTTGTGGAAGAAAAAGAATTCAGCGAGAAAAAAAACAGCGCAAGAAGCGCAAATCTCTTCAGGCTTTCGCCTTTCCCTGGCTCGCAACCGCCGCCGTTCGCCTGGCGATCTCCTCGGCGTCGCCGAGGTAGTGGCGCTTGATCGGCTTCAGGTCGGCGTCGAGCTCGTAGACCAGCGGGATTCCGGTGGGGATGTTCTCCTTGACGATCGCCGCGTCGGAGATGCCGTCCAGGTACTTCACCAGCGCACGCAGCGAATTGCCGTGCGCCGCGACCAGCACCCGCCGCCCGGCGCGCACCGCCGGCGCGATCGCGGTCTGCCAGTAGGGCACGACCCGATCGACGGTGTCTTTCAGGCATTCGGTCAGCGGAACTTGCACGCCGGCGTAGCGCGGGTCGGCGGCATCGTTCCTCGGATCGCCCGGCTTGAGCCCCGGCGGCCGCGTGTCGTAGCTGCGCCGCCAGATCAGGACCTGCTGTTCGCCGAACTTCGCCGCCATCTCGGCCTTGTTGAGGCCCTGCAGATCGCCGTAGTGGCGCTCGTTCAGCCGCCAGTTCTTCTCCACCGGCAGCCACATCTGGTCGAGCTCGTCGAGCGCGATCCACAGCGTGCGGATCGCGCGCTTGAGCACCGAGGTGAAGGCAAGATCGAAGCGGTAGCCCAGGCTCTTCATGAGGCGGCCTGCGGCGCGCGCCTCGGCGACGCCGCTGTCGGACAGGTCGACGTCGGTCCAGCCGGTGAAGCGGTTTTCCCGGTTCCACTGCGACTCGCCGTGGCGCAGCAGGACGAGTTTGTGGACGGTGCCCGGCATCACTGAATTATAATGTTTGGCTCCAGTCGAGTTCACACCGTTCACCCCTGCCCGACCCTGTGGAACCGTCGATTATCAAGTTCGTCGAGAACAATCTGCTGCTCGTCGCGGTCGCCGCGATCTCGGGCGCGATGCTGCTCTGGCCGCTCCTGCGGCGCAGCGCAGGCGGGCCCTGGGTGAGCGTCGCGCAGGCCACGCTTCTCATCAATCGCGAGGACGCGCTGATGGTCGACGTGCGTGATCAGGGCGAGTACGACGCCGGCCACATACTGGGCGCGAGGAGCGTGCCGCTCGCGCGCCTCGATTCCCCGGAGCTCGTCAAGCGCAAGGACAAGCCGCTCATCGTCTACGACGACGGCGGCGAGCGCTCGGCGAAGGCGGCGGCCGCCCTCAGGAAGCAGGGCTTCGAGCGGGTCGTCAATCTCACGGGCGGGCTCGGCGCGTGGAAGCAGGCCGGGCTGCCGGTGGAGAAGTAGCCGCGCCGTGGCGCGCATCCTGATGTACCTCACCGCCGCCTGCCCGTTCTGCCAGTCGGCGGAGAGGCTGCTCGCGCAGAAAGGCGTGGGCCACATCGAGAAAGTGCGCGTCGACCTGCAGCCGGCGCGCCGCGCCGAGATGACGCAAAAGAGCGGCCGCTACACCGTGCCGCAGATCTGGATCGGCGAGCGCCACGTCGGCGGCTGCGACGATCTTTATGCCCTCGACCGCGAAGGCAAGCTCGATCCACTTTTGAAGGTTTCTTCATGACCGATTCGCAGCCCCAGCAACCGCAGCCGAGCTTCCAGATCGAGAAGATCTTCGTCAAGGATCTGTCGCTCGAGATCCCCAACGCGCCGCAGATCTTCATGGAGCAGGTGCAGCCGCAGCTCGAAGTGCAGATCGGCACCGAGGTGTCGAAGTTCAGCGACAAGCATTTCGAGGTAATGGTGACCGCGACCGTGACCGCCAAGGTCGGCGAGCGCACCGTGTTTCTCGCCGAGGCGGTGCAGTCGGGGATCTTTTCCGTCAGCAACGTGTCGCAGCAGGACCTCGAGCCGCTGCTCAGCGTCGGCTGCCCGACGATCCTGTTTCCGTATTTGCGCGAGACCATCTCCGATCTCGTCGTACGCGGCGGCTTTCCGCCGGTGCTGCTCTCGCCGGTGTCGTTCGAGGCGCTTTACATGCAGCGCCGGCAGCAGCAACAGCAGGGCGCCGGCACGCCGCAGGGCGGATCGCCGATCGAGATCGCTCGATAGCGACGACGGCGATGCGGCGGCTCTTGCTCTTCGCTGCAATTCTGCTCTCGCTCGAGGCGTACGCCGGCGAATACCGCAGCGTCGGCGAGGGCGGCGCGATTCTCTACGACGCGCCGTCGCGCGAGGCCACGCCGCTCTACGTAGTCACCAAGGATTATCCGCTCGAGCTGATCGCGCAGACCGAGCGCTGGGCAAAGGTGCGCGATCACACCGGCGCGCTGTCGTGGATCGAGAAACCCAGGCTCGGCGAGCGCCACACGGTGGTGGTGACGGCGCAATCGGCCGAAGCCCATATGCGGCCCGAGGATGGCGCCCCGGTCGCGTTTGTCGCCGCCCAGGAGGTGGCGCTCGAGCTCGTCGAGCAGGTGCCCGGCGGCTGGCTGCGCGTGCGCCATGCCGACGGCGTCGACGGCTACCTGCGCGCCTCGCTGGTCTGGGGCGACTGACCCCGCATGACCCGCATTGCCGTCCTCGGCGCAGGCGCCTGGGGCACCTCGATTGCTTCGGTGCTATCCGCGCGTCTCGAAGTCGCGCTGTGGGCGCGGAACGCCGAGCAGGCGCAAGCCATCCATGCGACGCGGCGTAACGAGCGCTATCTCCCTGGCATCGAGGTTCCCAAGGCGGTCCTCGTCACCCCCGATCTTGCGAACGCGATTCACGCGGCGCGGCTGATCCTGATCGCCACGCCTGTCGCCGGCCTGAGAAACGTGCTGCAGAGACTCGACGATCTGCTGCCGCTCGTGTGGCTCTGCAAAGGATTCGAGGAAGGCAGCGGCCTGCTGCCGCACCAGATCGCCGCAGAGACCCTGGGCGAGAACGTGAGGTGCGGCGCGCTGTCGGGCCCTTCGTTCGCCGAGGAAGTCGCCCGCGGGCTGCCCTGCGCCCTCACGCTCGCCTCGGCCGCCGCCGACTTCGCGCGCGAAACCGCCGCGCTGCTGCACGGCGGCCGCATGCGCATCTATTACAGCGCCGACGTGGTCGGCGTCGAAATCGGCGGCGCGGTGAAGAACGTGATGGCGATCGCGGCCGGCATCTGCGACGGCCTCGGTCTCGGCCACAACGCCCGCGCCGCGCTCATCACCCGCGGCCTAGCCGAGATCGCGCGCTTGAGCGCCGCGCTCGGCGGTCAGCCCGAAACCGTCATGGGCCTCGCCGGCGCCGGCGACCTGATCCTCACCGCGACCGGCGACCTGTCGCGCAACCGCCGCGTCGGCCTGGAGCTCGCCCGCGGCAAGCCGCTGCCGGAGATCCTCTCCCACCTCGGCCACGTCGCCGAAGGGGTGCGCTCCGCGAAAGAGGTTTCCCTTCTTGCAAAAAAGAAAAACGTCGAGATGCCGGTGAGCGACGCGGTGAACGCGGTGCTCGAAGGCCAGCTCAAGCCCGCCGCCGCGGTGGAGCGGCTTCTCTCGCGCGATCCGAAACGCGAGGGCTGAACTCAGGCGCCGGCGAATCCGACCTGTCGCCAGGCCTCGAACACGACCACCGCGACGGCATTCGACAGATTGAGGCTGCGGTTGCCCGGGCGCATCGGCAGCTTCAGGCGCGTGCCGGGTGAGAATTCATCGAGGATCGAGTCGGGCAGGCCGCTGGTTTCGGAGCCGAACACGAATGCGTCGTCGCGCTGGTACTTGACCTCGGCGTAATTGCGTTTGCCGCGAGTGGAGACGGCAAAGATGCGGCGGCCCATCAGCGCCTTGCGGCACGCGTCCCATTCCGAGTGGATTCTTACTTCAGCTAAGTCGTGATAGTCGAGGCCGGCGCGCTTGAGCTGCTTGTCGTCGAGCGAAAAGCCGAGCGGCGCGACGAGGTGCAGGCGGCAGCCGGTGTTGGCAGCGAGCCGGATCACGTTGCCGGCGTTCGGCGGGATCTCCGGCCGGTAGAGGACGATGTCGAACATCAGCCCGGAGGCGAGGTGCGGGCCACGACCCAGTTGACGACGCGCGCGGCGCCCGCGGCTTTCAGGGTCGAGGCGATCTCGTTCAATGTGGCGCCGGTGGTCATGACGTCGTCCACCACGGCGACGCTCGCGCCGGCGAGCGCTCGCGTGCAACGGAAGGCGCCGCGCACGTTGCGGCCGCGCTCTGCCCAGGGGAGCCCGGTCTGCGGCGGCGCATCGCGGGCGCGCTCGCAAAGCTCGAGCTCGAGCGGCGCGCGGACGGCCGCGGCCAGGGGACGCGCGAGTTCGACCGCCTGGTTGTAGCCGCGCTCGCGCAGACGGCTGCCGGACAGGGGGACGGGAACGACGAAATCGATTCCCTTCTCATGGATGATTTCCTTCAGCAGGAGCTCGCCGAGCACCGCGGCCAGGGCAAGCTCGCCGCGGAATTTGAAGGCGTGAATCAAGGCGTCGGCCGGAAAATCGTAGGACAGCGCGGCGCGCGTGGCGTCGTAACGGGGGGCGTGCGTCAGGCAGCGGCCGCATACGGCGCTGCCGGGCGAGGCGAGGGCACAGCGCGGGCAGCGCGGCCCCGCGAGCCGCGGCAAGTCGGCGTCGCAGGCGCCGCAAAGCACGCTGTTCGCCGCGCCACGGCAAAGGAAGCAGCTTCCGCCGAAAAGCAGGCGCGACAGGTTTTTTAGCATGCTATCTTTCACTCATGTGGACTGTAGCGCAGCTTGCCGCGGACCTCGACAAAGGCAGGACCACGAGCCGCGAGCTGGTCGAGCAGGCGCTCTCGCGCATCGCCGACGGCGCCGGCGAAGGCAAGAGGGCGTTCCTCAAGGTATACGCCGACAGCGCGCGCGTCGAGGCGGATTACTCGGATGGGCTGCGCAAGAGCGGGGTGCGCCGCTCGCCGGTGGAGGGCCTGCCGGTATCGCTGAAGGACCTCTTCGACGTCGCCGGCGATATCACGCGCGCCGGGTCGAGGATCTTGGAAAAAAATGCTCCGGCAAAAACCGATGCCGCCGCGGTCGCGCGGTTGCGGGCCGCCGGGGCCGTGTTCATCGGCCGCACCAACATGGTCGAGTTCGCCTTCGGCGGCGTCGGCCTCAATCCGCACTACGGCACGCCGAAGAATCCGTGGGACCGCAAGACCGGCCGGGTTCCGGGCGGCTCGTCGTCGGGCGCCGCGGTGGCGCAGGCTGACGGCATGTGCGTCATGGCGTTGGGCTCCGACACGCGCGGCTCGATCCGCGGCCCGTCGGCGCTGTGCGGTATCGTCGGCTTCAAGCCGACCGCGCGGCGTGTGCCGCGCGACGGCGCGTTTCCGCTTTCCTACACGCTCGACTCGGTCGGCCCGCTCACCAACAGCGTCGAATGCTGCGCGGCTTACGACGCGGTCCTTAGTGGGGATTCGGATTTTCTTCCAAATTTTTCCATCAAAGGAGCAAGGCTATTGCTGCCGCGCTCTTCGGCGATCGAGGATCTCGATCAGCCGGTCGAAAAGGCTTTTCATGAATCCCTCAAGAAGTTGTCGAAGGCGGGCGCGCTCATCAGCGAAATTGCGGTGCCGGCCTTCGACCGGCAAAGCGAATACTTCAAGGGCGGCGGCTTCGCTGGCGCCGAGGCACTTTACATCCATCGCCGCTGGCTCGACCGGCTCGCCGAGTACGATCCGCGGGTCGGCAAGCGCGTGGTGCTCGGCAAGGACATCTCCGGCGCGGACTGCGTTGCGCTGGGTTTTCTAAGAGAGGAATTCAAGAAAAGCATCGAAGCGCTCATTGCGCCGTTCGATGCGATCCTCATGCCGACTGTGCCGTGCGTTGCGCCGACGATCGCGGAAACCGACCGCAGCGACGAGGACTACTTCCGCTGGAACGCGCGCATCCTGCGCAACAACGGGCTGGTCAACTTTCTGGACGGCTGCGCGGTTTCGCTTCCCTGTCATGAGCCCGGATCGGCACCAGTTGGCCTCATGGTGTGCGGCACCGCCGGCGCCGACCGGCGGGTACTCGCGGTGTCTGCCGCGATTGAAAAAGCTCTTTCCGCAAATTGACTCGCGCGCGGCGCGCCGCCGCTTCGAGCGCGCCGCGGCCACGTATGCCGATGCGTCGCGCCTGGAGGCGGAAATCGGCGTACGCATGCTCGAGCGCCTCGACTACCTCAAGCTCGCGCCGCGCCGCATCCTGGATGCGGGAAGCGGGCCGTCGCGCGAGGCGGGGAAGCTCTCCGCGAAATACGCGGGAGCCGAAGTCATTGCGCTCGATTTCTCGGTCGGCTTGCTGCGCGCCGGCCGGCGAAAGCTTGGCTTCTTCAGGAAGAACCCAAGGCTGCTCTGCGGCGATCTGGCGCAGCTGCCAGTGGCCGGCGGTGCGGTCGACCTCGTCTGGTCGAACATGGCGTTGCACTGGACGAGCGAGCCGCTCGCCGTGTTCAAGGAATTCGGCCGCGTGCTGGCGGCCGAAGGCCTGCTCATGTTCAGCACGCTGGGGCCCGACACGCTGAAGGAATTGCGCGCCGCGGCGGGCGCGGCGCGGGTTCACGAGTTCATCGACATGCACGACCTCGGCGACATGCTGGTGGCGGCCGGATTCTCGGCGCCGGTGATGGACATGGAGATCGTCACCTTCACCTACAGGAATGCCGGCGCGATGCTCGCCGACCTGCGCGCCGGCGGGCAGACCAACGCGCGCGCGGATCGCGCGCGCGGCCTCGGCGGCAAAGACTTTTCGAAGAAATTGCACGCCTTTCTCGGGACGCGGAGCACCTTCGAAGTGGTGTACGGCCACGCCTGGAAGGGCGCGCCACGTAAGCTCGCGGACGGCCGCGACATAGTGGAATTCCGCCGCGCTGCCAGCCGTTTTCCTTGAGACAGGTCGTTGATCTATGGTAATTTACAGCGCTCCGTGAGCTCGCCGAGTCAAGATCTTCCGAAGCGTGATTTCGCGTTTCGGGAAGCAACTGCCGGCTTCAGCCTGACGCTCAAGCGTAACTGCTCGATTTCTCCGGCTGGGCTGCTGTGGGTGTTTGCGATGCTGTCTGCCGTCGCGCTTACGATCGGGATCGGGTTTGCGGTGGGGGGCGCCTGGTTGATCTTGCCGTTCGCGGGGCTGGAAGTCGCCGGATTCGCGATTGCGTTCCTGCTGTACGCGAGGCGCGTCGGCGACTACGAGAAGATCGAGCTCGACCGCGGCCGTCTTACGGTCGAGGTGGGCGAGGCGGAGCGCACCGCGCGCTATGAACTCGACCCGCGGCGGGCCGAGGTGCTTCTGGAGAAGGACCAGGGTTACGGCGCTCGCGTGTTGCTGCGCGGGGCGCAAGAAGAGCTGGAGATCGGGAAGCATCTGGACGCGGCAGGCCGCATCGAATTCGCGGCCGAGCTCTCGAGAAGATTGCGAGCTAGTCCGGGAAACTGAGCGGGGAACGAAGAACATGAGGGGAAGATTCAAAAAAATCATTTCTCTGACGGCGGCGCTGTCCGGCCTTGCCGTCTCGCGCGCGGCGCTGGCGATCCCGTGGTATTTCCAGGAGCCCGCCTCGCAGCTCGCGCGCGACATCGATCGGCTCCACCAGTACGTGATGTGGCTGATCATCGTCATCTTCGTCGGCGTGTTCGGCTTCATGTTCTACGCCTGCTGGGCGCATCGAAAATCGAGAGGCCACAAGGCGGCGCAGTTCCACGAAAACACCACCGTCGAACTGATCTGGACGATCATCCCCGCGATCATCCTGGTCGGGATCGCCTGGCCGGTGACCAAGACCGTGATCGCGCAGAAGGACACCTCCGCCCCCGACCTCACCATCAAGGTGACCGGAATCCAGTGGAAGTGGGGCTACGACTACATCAAGGGCGAAGGCGAGGGCATCAGCTTCGTCTCGACGCTCACCACGCCGCGCGACCAGATCGAGAACCGCGCGCCGAAGGGCGAGCACTACCTGCTGGAAGTCGACAACGAGCTGGTGGTACCGATCGGCAAGAAGATCCGCGTCCTCACCACGGCGGCGGACGTGGTGCACTCCTGGTGGGTGCCGGCCTTCGGCGCCAAGCAGGACGCGATCCCCGGCTTCATCCGCGATTTATGGTTCAAGCCCGAGCAGACCGGGACCTTCCGCAGCCAGTGCGTCGAGCTTTGCGGCAAGGAGCACGGCTTCATGCCGATCGTGGTGCGCGTCGTATCGCAGGAAGACTATTCCGAGTGGGTCGGGGGGAAGAAGAAGGAGATGCTGGCCGCGGCCGACGACCCGACCAAGACTTACAACCTGGATGAGCTGAAGTCCCGCGGCGAGAAGGTGTACGCCGCCAACTGCGTCGCCTGCCACCAGCCCAACGGCAAGGGCACGCCGCCGGCGTTTCCGCCGCTCGACGGCGGCAAGCTCGTCACCGGGCCGAGGAACGGGCACATCGACATGGTGCTGAACGGCAAGCCCAACACCGCGATGGCCGCCTTCGGCAAGCAGTTGAACGATACCGATATCGCGGCGGTCATCACATACGAGCGCAATTCCTGGAGCAACAAATCCGGGCTGGTACAGCCGGCAGAAGTCAAAGCACGGCGAAAGTAAGGTAGGAGAGACACATGAGCTCAGTCGCAGATACCCACGACCACTCGCACGATCACGCGCACGACCACGCGCCTGGCCATCACGGCGGCTACGGCGGCATCATGCGCTGGATCACCACCACCAACCACAAGGACATCGGCACGCTCTACCTGTGGTTCAGCTTCATCATGTTCATGACCGGCGGCGCGATGGCGGCTTCGCGAACTGGCAGATCCCGATGATGATCGGCGCGCCCGACATGGCGTTCGCGCGCCTCAACAACTGGTCGTTCTGGCTGCTGCCGTTCGCCGCTTCGCTGCTGATGCTCTCCTTCTTCATGCCCGGCGGCGCGCCGGGCGTGGGCTGGACGCTGTATGCCCCGCTCACGGTGCAGATGGGCGTCGGCATGGACCTCACGATCTTCGCCATCCATATCCTGGGGATGAGCTCGATCCTGGGATCGATCAACATCATCACCACGATCCTCAACATGCGCGCGCCGGGCATGACGCTGATGCGCATGCCGCTGTTCGTCTGGACCTGGCTGATAACCGCCTACCTGCTGGTGGCGGCAATGCCGGTGCTTGCCGGCGCGGTCACCATGACGCTCACCGACCGGCATTTCGGAACGACCTTCTTCAACGCCGCCGGCGGCGGCGACCCGGTGCTGTATCAGCACATTTTCTGGTTCTTCGGCCACCCCGAGGTCTACATCATCGCGCTGCCGGCGTTCGGCGTGATCTCGCAGGTGATCCCGGCGTTCTCGAGGAAGCCGCTGTTCGGCTATGCCTCGATGGTCTATGCCACCTCGGCCATCGCGATCCTGTCGTTCATCGTCTGGGCGCACCACATGTACACGGTGGGGATGCCGGTGACCGGGCAGCTGTTCTTCATGTACGCCACTACGCTCATCGCGGTGCCCACCGGCGTCAAGGTGTTCAACTGGGTGGCGACGATGTGGAAGGGCTCGCTCACCTTCGAGACCCCGATGCTGTTCGCGATCGGCTTCCTGTTCCTTTTCACCCTTGGCGGCTTTACCGGCCTGGTGCTATCGCTGGTGCCGGTCGACATCCAGCTGCACGACACCTACTACGTCGTAGCTCACTTCCACTACGTGATGGTGGCGGGGGCCCTGTTCTCGGCGTTCGCCGGGGTCTACTTCTGGCTGCCGAAATGGACCGGCAGGATGTACGACGAGAAGCTCGGCCAGATCCATTTCTGGCTGACGATGATCTTCTTCAACATGATCTTCTTCGTGCAGCACTTCCTCGGACTCGCCGGCATGCCGCGCCGCATCCCGGACTACCCGCTGATATTCGAGACCTGGAACAAGATCTCGTCCATCGGCGCCTTCGGCTTCGGCCTGTCGCAGCTGCTGTTCCTGTACATCGTGCTGAAATGCATCCGCAGCGGCGAGCCTGCGCCGCAGAAGCCCTGGGAGGGCGCCGACTCGCTGGAGTGGACCCACCTGCCGACGCCGGTGCCGTACCACACGTTCGAAACGCCGCCTGTATTGAAGTGAGCAGGAATCTAAAGACAGCACTGGTGCTCGCCTCCATTGCGCTCACGACTTTTCTCGGCATCATCGCGAAGTACTGGTTGCTGAGCCGGTGACCACAGAGACGAAGAACCTGAAGCTCTCGCTGCGCCTGGCGCTGGTCGCGCTGGGCATGTTCGGCTTCGGCTATGCGCTGGTGCCGTTCTACTACCAGATCTGCGCGGCCTGGGGCGTCAACCTTGTCTACAAGCCGGACCTGGTCGCGGCGAACACGCAGATCGATGCGTCGCGCACGGTGACCATCGAGCTCGATTCGAACACGCACCACATGGCATGGCGCTTCCGCCCGCTGGTCAATCACGTTACGGTGCATCCGGGCGAGCTCACGACGGTCGAGTACGAGGTCGTCAATTCGAGCAGCGTTGCGGTCACCGGTCAGGCGGTGCCGAGCTACGGCCCGCAGATCGCCGGCGAGTATTTCAGGAAGCTGGAATGCTTTTGCTTCACGCAGCAGACGCTCGCACCGGGCGAGACGCGCCGCATGCCGGTGGTGTTCCTCGTCGACCCGCGGCTGCCGAAGGACGTGAACACGATCGCGCTCTCGTACACCTTCTTCGAGGTAGAGGGACGCGGGGGAAAGTCGTGATGGAAGCGATCAAGACGGTTCTTTCGGGACTCGTCGGCGTGCGGCGCAAGACCGATCACGAGCGCGCGCCGCTCAACCCGCTGCATGTCGTGCTCGCCGCCGTCGGCCTGCTCATCCTGTTCATAGTGATTCTCGTGACGATCGTCCGGATCGTCACGAGCTAGAGCCACCCGGGAGAAAACGAAAATGGCGCATAGCGCACCCACCCACCACGCAACCTCGGGGCGCCAGCAGCACTACGCGGTGCCCAAGCCGATGCCCTGGCCGATCATGGGCTCGACGGCGCTGTTCCTGATGGCGCTCGGCGGCGTGTTCGTGATGAACGGGCGGAAGGCCGGCTACATGGCGATGGCCGCCGGCTTTCTGGTGCTGCTCTACATGATGGTGCGCTGGTTTGGAGAGCTGATCGGCGAATCGGAGGGCGGCAAGTACGGCCGCTGGGAGGACCTGTCGTTCCGCTGGGGAATGAGCTGGTTCATCTTCTCGGAAGTGATGTTCTTCGCCTGTTTCTTCGGCGCGCTGTTCTGGCTGCGCCGGATGTCGGTCCCGGAGCTGGGCGACCTGGAGCACCAGGCGCTGGTTTGGCCGGGCTTCACCGGCCAATGGCCTTCCGCCGGGCCCGGCCTTACGGACCCGTTCTCGCCGATGGCCGCGTGGGGCCTGCCGGCGCTGAACACCGTGCTGCTGCTGAGCTCCGGGGTCACGGTGACGTTCGCGCACTGGAACCTGATCGCCAACAACCGCGGCAAGCTGCTGCTGTGGCTCGGGGCGACGATCCTGCTCGGCGTCGGCTTCCTGGTGTGCCAGGGGATCGAGTATGCCCACGCCTATTCCGAGCTCAATCTGAAGCTTTCCACCGGCGCGTACGGCTCGACGTTTTTCATGCTGACCGGCTTCCACGGCTTTCACGTCACCTGCGGCGCGATCATGCTTACGGTGATCTGGTTCCGCTGCCTGAACGGTCACTTCAAGCCCGACCACCACTTCGCCTTCGAGGGCGTGGCGTGGTACTGGCACTTCGTCGACGTGGTGTGGCTCGGCTTGTTTATCTTCGTGTACTGGCTGTGATGCGCGACGGCAGGCTATAGCCGTCCCGGGATCAAGCCGAAGTAGTAGCTGGCCATCAGAAACAGGAACAGCGCCACCGAAAGCCCGACGCGCAGCGCGAGCGCCTTCACCATGCGCTTGGAGCCGCTGCGATCGCGGAACATGAACACCGCTGCCGAGGCGAGGCTCGCCACGATCAGCACGAGCACGGCGATCACCACATAGCGCATGCCGGCAGGATACTCTTTCCGTCCGCGCGCCTGGGTGCTCGCGCTCGCCGCGCTCGCCTGCGCCGCCTTCATCGCGCTCGGCAACTGGCAGACGCGGCGTGCCGACGAGAAGCGCGCGCTCGGCGCGCGGCTGGAGACGGTGAGCGTCAGCGGCTCGTTCGTTCCAAAGTACTCTGTGATGCTTGACAACAAGCTGCGCCACGGCAAGGCGGGCTACGAGGTGGTCACGCCGTTGCGCCTCGCCGGTACCGACCTGCACGTCCTCGTCAATCGAGGCTGGGTGCAGGCGCCGCCGACGCGCGACGTGCTGCCCGAAGTGCGCACGCCGTCCGGCGAAGTGCGTGTCGAAGGGGTTGCGCTCGAGCGTTTTCCCAGACTCCTGAATATGGAAAAGAACGAGAAAGGCAAAGTGCGCCAGAGCCTCGAGCTGCAATCGTTCAGCGCCGAAACCGGATTGCGGCTGCAACCCCGCGTCATCGAGCAGCATTCGCCGGCGGACGACGGGCTGCTGCGGGAATGGCCGCGGCCGGACGCGGGCATCGAGAAGCACGAAAGCTACGCGCTGCAGTGGTACTCCCTTGCGGTGCTCGCGGTGATCATGGGCTTGGTCTTTTCATTTCGGAAAAAGTGAAAGTACTCGGAAATAAATTGCTGCTCATCGGTGCGGTGTGCACCGCACCAGTGCTCGCAGGCTGGCTGCTCTACCTGTTCCACTGGACGCCCGAAGCTACCGGCAACTACGGCGAGCTGATAACCCCGCGCCCGCTGTCCGGGCCACCGCTCGGCGAGCTGCGCGGCAAATGGGTGCTGGTGAGCTTCGATGCCGCCGCTTGCGATGCCTACTGCGAGAAGAAACTCTACTTCATGCGCCAGGTGCGCAAGGCGCAGGGCAAGGAGTTCGAGCGCGTCGAGCGCCTCTGGGCGCTGACCGATACTGCCGTGCCACGCCCCGAGCTGCTGGCCGCGATCGAAGGAACGCGCGTTTTCCAGCTCAGGAATTCCACCCTCACAAAGGATTTTCCAGGGGATCCAACCCGGCACATCTATCTGGTCGATCCGCTGGGCAATCTGATGATGCGTTTTCCGCCGGACCCTGATCCATCGGGGATGGTCAAGGATCTGCAGCGGCTGCTGAAGTATTCGAAGTTCGGCTGATGTTCCGCGCCCTTGCCGTCGCTGCGCTCGTCCTGGCCTTCGTGGTCATCATCGTCGGCGCCTATGTGCGGCTCTCCGATGCGGGCCTGGGTTGCCCGGACTGGCCACTCTGCTATGGCCAGCCGCTGCCCGAGCCGATGGCCGACGGGGGCGCGCATGCCAAAGCGTGGAAGGAAATGGGCCACCGCTACCTCGCGGCAACGCTGGGTTCGCTGATTCTTCTCATGGCGATCATTTCCTGGAAGATTCGGCGCTCGCCCCGGCTCGCCACGGCGATCGTCGCGCTGGTCGTGTTCCAGGCGATGCTGGGGAAATGGACGGTGACGATGCTGCTCAGGCCGGCGATCGTGACCGCTCACTTGCTCGGGGGCATGGCGATCCTTGCCTTGCTGCTGTGGTTTGCTCTTTCGCAGTTCAGATTCGGCCCGGAACCGCGATCGCGCGAAATTCGTTTCGCCGCCGCGGCGGCGCTTGCGCTGGTGCTGATCCAGATTGCGCTGGGCGGCTGGGTCAGCGCCAATTACGCCGCGCTCGCCTGTCCCGATCTGCCCGGCTGCCTCGGGCGGGCGGTTCCGCCGATGGACTTTGCCGACGCCTTTCATGTCCTGCGCGAGCTCGGCCGCACCGGCGAAGGGGGGTTGCTGCCGCTCGAAGCGCTGGTGGCGATCCACTGGACGCACCGGATGTTCGCGCTGGTCGCGGTCGCAGTTGTGGCGTTCGTGGTGTTTCGCGCTTTTCGAATTGCAACGCTGCGAAAGACGGCAATCTTTGCCGGCTCCGCCCTCCTGCTCCAGTTCTTCCTTGGAATCGCGAATGTCGCCTTCAGCCTGCCCCTCGCGCTCGCCGTCGCGCACAACGCCGGCGCCGCACTGCTGCTCGGTGCGCTCGTCGTGCTAAACTTTTTCGTCTTCAAAGGTTTAAGTCCGTCCAGGTGAATACCCAGGTCCTCGCAGCGAGCTTTTCCCACCGCGTCCGCGCATTCTTGTCGCTTACTAAGCCGCGCGTGGTGTCGCTCATCGTCTTCACGGCGGTGATCGGCATGTTTCTCGCGACGCCGGTAATGGTTCCGGCCCAGCTGCTCGTCGCCGCGACCCTCGGCATAGCGCTGGTGGCGGGCGCGGCAGCGGCGGTCAACTGCCTGGTCGAGCACGGCATCGACGCCGTCATGCAGCGCACGCGCTGGCGGCCGCTGCCGCGCGGCGAGATTTCCGCGGCGCAGACCCTGGTCTTCGCCGGGCTTCTGGGCGGCGCCGGGCTGTGGCTGCTGTACCACTTCGTCAACGTCTTGACGATGTGGCTTACTGCGGCCACCTTCGTCGGCTACGCGGTGGTCTATACCGTGATCCTGAAGCCCGCCACGCCGCAGAACATCGTGATCGGCGGCGCCTCGGGGGCGATGCCGCCGGTACTCGGCTGGGCGGCGGTCACCGGCGAGGTGACGACCGAAGCGATGCTGCTCTTCCTCATCATCTTCGCCTGGACGCCGCCGCACTTCTGGTCGCTCGCGCTCTATCGCACCGAGGACTATGCGCGCGCGGGCGTGCCGATGCTGCCGGTCACCCACGGCAAGCCGTACACGCGCCTGCAGGTTCTGCTCTATACCCTGATTCTTTTCGGCACCAGCCTGCTGCCCTACGTCGTCGGCATGAGCGGCGCGGTGTATCTCGTCTTCGCCCTGTTCCTGGGGGGGATCTTCATCGCCTACGCGCTGCGGATCTACCTGGCCTACAGCGACCAGGTGGCGCGCCAGACCTTCCGCTACTCGATCGTCTACCTCGCGGCGCTGTTCGCCGCGCTGCTGGTTGACCACTATCTTCCGCTTTAGCTTTGCCGCGATCCTCGGGCTGCTGCTCGCCGCCTGCGGCAACGAGGCGCCGAAGTTCAAGAGCACCGACATCACCGGCGCCGACTATGGCAAGACGCTCGAGCTGACCGACCACACCGGCAAGCCGCGGCATCTCGAGGATTTTCGCGGCAAGGCGGTGGTGGTGTTCTTCGGGTTTACGCATTGCCCGGATATCTGCCCGACCACCCTGGTTGACGTTTCGAATGCGCTGAAAGCGCTCGGGCTGGATGCCGAACGGGTGCAGGTCCTGTTCGTCACCGTGGATCCCGAGCGCGATACCCAGGACGCGCTCGCGAAGTACGTGACCGCCTTCGACCCGCACTTCCTCGGGCTCAGGGGCGACGCCGCCGCCACGCAACGCGCGGCGAAGGAATTCAAGATCTATTACGAGAAGCGCAAGAGCGGCGACAGCTACTCGGTCGACCACAGCGGGCAGAGCTACGTCATCGACCCGCAGGGACGACTGCGGCTCCTCGTACGTCCGGACCGGATCGCCGAGGACCTCGCAGCCGACCTGCGCACACTGCTGCGTTCCTTCTAGATCGCCAGGTCTGTAGGGTCTTCCCTACATAATTAAATTTCGTGCGGCTGGCACGCAGCGGGCGTTTCGCGCCTATAAATCATGAATGAAGAGAGGCATTCCGATCCGGGCGAGCCTCGCCGTCCTCGTGCTGGCGACGGCGCTGCCGTTCGTCGCCCTGATCGCGTACAACGCGTATACCCAGGGGCAATTCGAGGCCGAGCAGGCTGGCACGGAGGCATTGCGCGCGGCGCGCGCCACCGCCGCGGAAGTCGAGGCCACGCTACGCCGGACTCGCGAGCTCCTGTCCTATCTCTCGGAACAGTCCGCCGTGAGATCGTTCGACCCCGAGCGCTGCGATCTGGTCTTCAAATCGTTCAGCGCCCTGTTTCCCCAATACACGAATATGGTGACGGTCAACCGCAACGGCGACCGGGTGTGCAGCGCCGCGCGGCTCCCGCCCGGCGCCTCCACGAAGGTCGATCCACAACTTTTTCTCGCTGAGACACTGCGCTCACGGGCGTTCACCGTCGGTCAGGTGGTCCGTGGGGTGTTCAGCGGCCGCTGGATTCTGGCTGTCGCGCATCCGGTCACGGACGAGCAGGGAGAAGTCCGCGGGGTGGTGTCGCTGCCGGTTGATCTCGCGAAGCTCCGGCTGGTGCCCCGTCCGGCCGAACTGCCGCCACAGGCCGTGGCGCACATCGTCGACGCCAACGGCATGGTGATCGGGTCGAGCGTCGATCCCGACAAGTGGATCGGGCAGAGCTTCAAGGATGTTCCCTGGTTCAGGGTGCTCAAGCCGGGGCGCCCCGCGATCGGGCGCGCGGCCGATATTGACGGGGGCGAACGAATCTATGGCACCGTCCCGATCGAGGGCACGACCTGGTACGCCGCGGTCGGAATTCCTGTGGATTTGGTGTACGGGCCGGTACAGAAGCGCCTGATGCTCAACGCCGCGGTTGCGCTGGTCGCGCTGATGCTGGCGATGGCGCTCGGCTACCTGATCGCAATGCGCATAGCCGGACCGATCGAGACAATCGCCGCGGCCGCGCGCGAGGCAACGCAATCCCCTTCGGGCCGCGAGCTGGCGCATGCAACCGCGCCTTTGGCCCCCAGGGAAATCCAGACGCTCGCAAGCGACTTCGGCGCGATGCTGAAGGCGCGCACCGATGCCGAGTTGGGCTTGCGCGAGAGCGAGGCGGGGCTGCGCCGTGCGCAGGCAATGGCGCAGCTTGCGCACGTCATCACCAGGCCGGACGGCTCGTTCGAAAGCTGGTCCGAAACTCTGCCGCAACTCATCGGAACCGAGTCGTCGGCAGTGCCGCGAACCACGCGCGAGTGGCTGGAGCTGGTGCATCCCGAGGACCGCCAGGTGTTCCGCGCGACGAGCATAGGGGCCGCCGCCAAGGGAACGCGGGGGTTTGTCGAATACCGGCTGCGCCGTCCCGACGGCGAATGGGTTCATGTGCGGCAGTTGATAGAGCCGATACCGGCGCGCGAACCGGGAGCCGCGACGCGCTGGTTCGGCACCATGCAGAACGTTACGGCGCAGAAGCGGGCGGCAGAGGCGATCCGCCAGGGCGAGAGTCTCAAAGCGGCGATTCTGGAAACGTCGCTGGACTCGCTCATCACCATCGACCACAACGGCAACGTAGTCGAATTCAATCCCGCAGCCGAGGCAACCTTCGGTTTCAAGCGCGATGAGGTGCTCGGCAAGCCGATTGCCGAATCGATCATACCGCCTCGCTTTCGCGACGCGCACCGCCAGGGTCTCGCCAATTACCTCGCCACCGGCGAGGGCCCGGTTCTCGGCAAGCCCCTCGAGCTTTACGCGTTGCGGGCAGATGGCACGGAGTTTCCGGTCGAGCTCGCCATCGTGCCCATCAAGTCGGGGTCGAGACCGATGTTCACCGCTTCGATTCGCGACATTACGCAACGCAAGCACGACGAAGAGGAATTGCGGCGCTTTCGCCTGGCCTTGGACAACTCGGCCGACATGGTCCTTATCATCGACCGCGCCACGATGCGCCATGTCGACGTCAACCAAACCGCCTGCAAGCTGCTGGGATACACGAGAGCAGAGCTGCTCCTAATGGGACCTCAGGACACTTTGCCCGTGTCTCGAGAAGAACTTGAAAAGGCCTACGACGAGCTTATCCAGAAGCAATCGGCACCTAGCGGCATGCGGAGCTATTACCGGTGCAGGGATGGCTCGCAGCTGCCGTTCGAATCCACGCGGCACGTCTTTCGTTCCGGCGATACCTGGCTGGTCGCAGTGATCTCGCGCGACATCCGGGAGCGGATTGCGTCGGAGCAGGCGTTACGGGAAAGCGAAGCGGGACTCAAGCGCCTGAACCGCGTCTACGCGGTGCTGAGCGGGATCAACGGAGCGATTCTGCGGATTCGCAACCGCCCGGAGCTGTTCCAGGAAGCCTGCCGCATCGCAGTTGAGGCGGGACAGTTTCCCCTGGTCTGGATCGGCGTCGTCGATCGCGAGGAGATGCGGATCAAGCCGGTCGCCTGGGGCGGGGCGGCGGAAGGATTCTTCCTGCAGGTGCAGCCGCGCCTGTCACTGCAGGACGACGCGCCGCAGGGGCACGGCGGCGCCGTAATCGCGATACGCGAGAAAAAAGCGGTGGTCATCAATGACGTAGAGAACGATCCGCTGGTCTTTCGCAAGAAAGAGCATCTGGAGCGCGGCCTGCGCTCGGTAGCGATGCTGCCGTTACTGGTCTCAGGCGAGGCGGTCGGGCTTCTTGTCCTGCATGCACTCGAAACCGGGTTTTTCAGCGAAGAGGAGATGAAGGTGCTGCGCGAGCTTGCCAGCAACGTTGCCTTCGCGCTCGAGCACATGGCAAAGACCGACGAGCTCGAGTATCTCGCCTATCACGATGCGCTCACCGGCCTCGCCAACCGCACGCTTCTCATGGATCGGCTTACGCAGGCCGTGCGCACGGCGAGCCGCGAGCAGCGAAAGTTCGCGCTGGTCATCGCCGACATCGAGCGGTTCAAGATCATCAACGATACGCTCGGCCGCCAAGCCGGCGACGAGCTGCTCAAGCAGATGGCTGAGCGAGTGACGGAGCTGGCGGGCGATTCGAACCGTGTTGCGCGCATCAGTGCCGATCACTTCGCGGTGATGATCCCCGAAGTGGAACACGAAGAGAAGATCGCGCGGATCATCGAGGAAGGGGGCGCGCGGGTGGAGGGCGAACCCTTCATCGTCGGCGGGACCGCGCTCAGAGTCGCCGTCAGATCCGGGATCGCAATGTTCCCCAATGACGGCGCCGAAGCCGACATTTTGTTCAAAAATGCCGAAGCGGCACTGAAGAACGCAAAAGCAAGCGGCGAAAAATATCTTTTCTACACGCAGCAGATGACCGAGCGGGTCGCCGGGAAGCTGAGTCTCGAAAACAAGCTCCGGCTGGCACTCGACAACGAGGAGTTCGTTCTGCACTACCAGCCGAAAGTCGAGCTTGAGGGCCGCAGAATTGTCGGCCTCGAGGCGCTGATCCGCTGGCAAAGTCCCGACCTCGGCCTGGTGCCGCCGATGAACTTCATTCCGCTTCTCGAGGAGACGGGGCTGATCCTGCCGGTTGGTTCGTGGGCCCTCAAGCGTGCCTCGCTTGACCACCGCGGCTGGGTCGAGCAAAAACTCGAGCCACCGCGGGTTGCAGTAAACGTATCGGCGATCCAGCTGCGGCAGCGCGACTTCGTCGGCGTGGTGGAAGGCGCGATCATCGATGGCGTTGCGCCGACGGGCATCGATCTGGAAATCACCGAAAGCCTGATCATGGAGGACATCCAGCGCAATATCGAGAAGCTGATTTCGGTGCGCGGGCTCGGCGTAAAGATCGCTATCGACGACTTCGGTACCGGGTATTCCTCACTCGCCTACCTGGCAAGGCTGCCTGTCGAAACCCTCAAGATCGACCGCTCGTTCATCATTACCATGCTGAAGGATCCGAATACCATGACCCTGGTGCAGACGATGATCACGCTGGCGCATTCTCTGCGCTTAAAGGTCGTCGCGGAAGGCGTCGAAACCGAAGAGCAGGCGAATGTGCTGAGGCTGCTGCGCTGCGACCAGATGCAGGGCTACCTGTTCAGCAAGCCACTGCCACTAGAGGAATTGACGGCGCTGCTGCGCGCCTAGCTCGCGGTGTAGAACTGGAAGTTGTTCCGGCCTAGGCACTTGGCGCGGAACATGGCGGCGTCGGCGCGGCGCAATAGCGTACTGCCGTCCGAGGCATGGTCGGGGAACAAGGCAATGCCGATGCTCGAAGTGACCCGGATTTGCTCCCCGGAAAGGCTTACGGGCCTCTGCAGCCGGTCAATGATCCTTTCCGCCACGGTGGTCGCGCTCGATGCGTCGTCGATCGGCTCGAGCAGGATGGTGAACTCATCGCCGCCGAGGCGCGACACGGTCTCAGTCTGGCGCACCGAACCGCGCAGCTGCTCCGCGACCTGCTGCAGGACGTTATCGCCCGCATCGTGGCCCAGGGTGTCGTTGACCGTCTTGAATTCATCCAGGTCGATGAACATCAGCGCCACCCGGCGGCCGGCGCGCCGGGCGCGGGCGAGGGCATGGCTGAGGCGATCGTTGAAGAGAGTGCGATTCACGAGACCCGTGAGCTGGTCGTAGTAGGCGAGCTCCGCCAGGTGGGCGTCGAAGGTCTTGCGCTCGATCGCGCAGCGCAGCGAGCGCCCCAGCAGCGCGCCATCGTGCCGCCCCTTCACTAGGTAGTCCTGCGCACCGTGCTGCATGGCTTCGATGGCGGCCAGGTCGTCGTCGAGACCGGTCCAGACCACGATCGGCATGCGCGGCACGGTAAGCGCAAGCTCGCGCAGGCTCGGCATCCCCAGGGAGTCGGGCAACGATAGATCGAGCAGTACGACATCGCAGCCTCCCTGCAGGGCGATCGGCAGCGCCGCAGATAAGCTGGCCGTGCGGGTGACCTTGAAGCAAGGACTGCCGCAGGGAGCAAGCAGACGCTCGACGAGCTCGGCGTCGCTTGCGTTGTCCTCGACCAGAAGTACGTGGATCGCCTTGGGCTCCAAACCGCCCCCCGGCCGGATCAGAGCCGATGTTTTAGACGAGCCCCCCCGGGCTGTCAAAGCTATTTTGCAGACAAGAACGGCCGCGCGAGGCGGCCGCCATGGAGAAATACCGGCGAGGCTTTAATTCGCCGCGGGTGCTGGAAGTACCCGCAAACCGCCGGAGTCGCTCATCGCTTTGCGCATTTTCTCGAGCGCCTTGGTCTCGATCTGGCGGATGCGCTCGGCCGAGACCTTGAACTCGGCAGCCAGGTCGTGCAGCGTGGCGGCGTCTTTTTCCCGCAGCCAGCGGGCCTCGATGATGCGGCGGCTGCGCGGATCGAGGCTCTTCATCGCCTGGTCGAGGCCGGCGGCGCGCACTTCTTCGGATTGCTTGGCCTCGAGGACGCGAAACGGCTCGGCGTCGTTGTCGGCGAGGTAGTGCACCGGGGCGTAAGCCTCGTCATCGCTCTCGTCGGCGTCGAACGCGAGCTCTTGGCCCGACAGCCGGGTTTCCATCTCGCGGACTTCCTCCGGCTTGACGCGCAGCTCGGTTGCGACCCGCTCGACGTCGTCCTCGGTGAGCGGCGCCAGGCCGCGCTTCATGGAGCGCAGGTTGAAGAAAAGCTTCCTCTGCGCCTTGGTGGTCGCAACCTTCACCAGCCGCCAGTTGCGCAGGATGTATTCGTGGATCTCGGCCTTGATCCAGTGGATCGCGAACGATACCAAGCGCACGCCGCGCTCCGGGTCGAAGCGCTTCACCGCCTTCATCAGTCCGATGTTGCCCTCCTGGATCAGGTCGGCATGCGGCAGGCCGTAGCCGAGATAACCGCGCGCCACCGCGACTACCAGCCGCAGGTGGGACACGACCAGCTGGCGCGCCGCTTCCAGATCCTCATGCTTGCGATAGCGGCGCGCGAGATTTTGCTCCTCCTGCGCGCTCAGGATCGGGAAGCGACTGACCGTCTGGATATAGGCCTCCAGGCTGCCCGTGGGCATCGGTACCGGGGCAGCTCCGGGAAAGGTCAGCGTCGCTTGCATGGTTCAGTTCCTCCGTGAGCACATTTTAGCAGTCGCCGTATTAGAGTGCTAAGAAGTCGGTCAGTTCCATGATTTCACTTGTAATACATGACTCTACAAGTAAGTGTTCGCTTACATACAAGCATTGCAAAGTATTGAATTTTCTTTGAAATTCCTAGTCCGGGTCCATCTCGCGCAGATGCTTTGCGACTGAGAGGTAAGCCCCGAGCCAGCCGATCAAGGCCGCGAAAGCGACGATCGCAGCGGCATCGCCCGGCGGCAGAAAGGCGAAATGAAAACCCGAGCCGTACGATTCGGACAGGGTGAGGACTTCCCGGTTCAACAGCGCGAGCCCGCCGCCGACGATTCCGAGCGCCACCAGGCCCCCGGCAAGCCCCTGCAGCAGGCCCAGGTAGTAAAAGGGGCGGCGGATGAAGGCATCGGTAGCGCCGATGAGCTTCAGGATCTCGATCTCCTCGCGCTGTGTCAGAACCTGTAGCCGGATCGTGTTGAAGATGACTGCAACCAGCCCGACTCCGAGCAGCGCGGCGAGCAGCCATAACCCGAGCCGGCCGATCCCGGCCAGCGCCGCCAGGCGGCGCGCCCAGACGGTGTCCGCCTGCACGTGCGCGACGCCAGGCAGCTGGCGCAGCTCCGCTGCGAGCGCCTCGAGCGCGTCCTGCCTTACGTTCACGACGAACGCATCGGGCAGCGGATTGCGCCCTAGCGCCGCGATGACCTCCAGTATGCCGGGAACCGCGCTCAGCTCCTTGAGCGCTTCCTCGCGCGGCACGAAGCGGACCCGGCTGATCCGACGGTCCGCCTTGAGCGCGCTGCCGAACGCCTCGGCCTCCGTGCGCTTCGCTTCCGTGCGCAGGAACACAGAGATCTGCGGCTCGAAGCTGAGGCGCGCGCCGAGGGCGCGCAGGCCCTCGAGCAGCGCGTAGCCTCCGGCGGGGAGCGCGAGCGCGACGCCGATCACGAGCGCGCTGAGCAATCCCGCAGTCTTGAAGAAGCGCGTCAGCGCCGAGCCGATCGCCCGGCGGTGCTGATGCAGCCAGGCGATCACCGGATGCGCCCCCCCTCCAGATGGAGGACTCTTTTCCCGAAGCGCTCCACCAGCGCCTGATCGTGCGTCGCGATCAGCACCGTGACGCCCACCTGATTGAAGGCGACGAAGATCTCGATGATGCGCGCCGCGGACTCGGCGTCGAGATTCGCCGTCGGCTCATCCGCCAGGAGCAGCCCCGGCCGGTTCACCACCGCGCGCGCGATAGCGATGCGTTGCTGCTCGCCGCCAGAGAGCTGGATCGGGTTGGAGCGCTCGCGCGCCAGCAAGCCCACCTTGTCGAGCGCGGCGCGCGCGCGCCGCGCCGCCTCGCGTGGCGCCTGCCCCGAAAAAGCGAGGGGCAGAATCACGTTGTCGTAAACGCTGCGGTCGTAGAGCAGCTTCTGGTCCTGGAACACCAGCCCGACGTTGCGCCGCAGGTAGGGGATCGCCGAGCGCTTGAGGGCGCCGACGTTCTGCCCGTTGACGATCACCGAGCCCGAGGTCGGGCGCTCGATCGCCGGGATCAGCTTGAGCAGCGTCGACTTGCCGGCCCCGGAGCGGCCGGTGATGAACGCGAGCGTACCCGGCTCGAGCGTAAAGCTGACATCCTGGAGCGCCGTCTGCCCGCCCGGATAGCGCTTCGCCACCGCCGAGAAGCTAACCAAGCAGGGCCTCGGCGAAATCGCGCGCGACGAACGGCCGCAGGTCGTCGATGCCTTCGCCGACCCCGATGAACAGCAGAGGAATCGGCCGCTCCCGGGCGATGGCGCAGACCACGCCGCCCCTTGCGGTGCCGTCCAGCTTGGTGAGAATCAATCCGGTCAAACCCAACGCATCGTCGAACGCCTTCACCTGCGCGAGGGCGTTCTGGCCGGTATTGGCGTCGAGCACCAGCAGCACTTCGTGCGGCGCGCCCTCCTGCGCCCTGGCGGCAACCCGCTTCACCTTGCGGATCTCCTCCATCAGATGCAGCTGGGTCGCCAGCCGCCCTGCGGTGTCGGCAATGACCACGTCCAAGCGGCGCGCGCGCGCCGCGCCGAGCGCGTCGAACACCACTGCGCCTGGATCGCCGGATTCCTGCGCAACGACCGGCACCGCATTGCGCGCGCCCCATTCGACGAGCTGCGCACGCGCTGCCGCCCGGAAGGTGTCGCCCGCGGCGAGCAGCACGCTGCGGCCCTGCGACTGCAGCCACTTGGCGAGCTTGCCGATCGTGGTGGTTTTGCCCGAGCCGTTGACGCCGGCGATCATGATGACGAAAGGTTTTTCGCTGCTGACCTGCAATTCTTTTTGCAAGGGCGAGAGGAGCTCTACCAACGCATTCTCGAGCGCCTGCCGCAGCGCCGTGCCGTCGGCGGGTTTCTGCTTGCGAACAGACGCGAGAAGCGCTTGCGTCGCGGGGATGCCGCAGTCGGCCTGCAGCAGCGCGCTTTCGAGCTCCTCGTAGAACGAATCGCCGAGCGCCTTGCGCGCGAACAGCTCCGCAACCGGCGTACTGAGAGCATCCCGCGTGCGCGCGAGACCTGCTTTGAGGCGCGCGGCCCAGGAAAGCGCTGCTAACATGGATGGGTGAATTCTACCCGACGGAATAAAACCGAAACGGCAGGGAAAAAACCCGAAAAGGCGGGAGAAATCAGAATCATTGCAGGTGAGCACCGCGGCAGGCGACTCAGCGTCATCGATCGTCCAGGGCTGCGGCCGACGCCCGACCGCGTGCGCGAAACCCTGTTCAACTGGCTCGGCCAGAGGCTCGACGGCCTCGCCTGCCTGGATCTATTCGCTGGCAGCGGCGCGCTCGGCTTCGAGGCCGCGTCGCGCGGCGCCGCGCGCGTGGTCATGGTCGAGAACGACCGCGCGGCTTTTGAATCTCTGAAGAAAACTCTTGCCGCCATTGGCGCAAAGCAAGTGGAGCTGGTGGCGGGAGATGCCTTCGAATATCTGAGGAATGTGCGAGACAAATTCGACGTGGTTTTCCTCGATCCGCCGTTCAGGCAGAATGCGCTAGCCGCGGTGCTGGAGCAACTGCCGGCGCGGCTGGCCGACGGCGGGCGGGTATACGTCGAGGCGCCGGCGGCGCTTGAACTGCCGGCGCCCTGGCGTGAATTGAGGCGATCGCGCGCCGGCCAGGTAAGTTATCAACTGCTGGAGAAGCAATGATCAAGGCGGTCTACCCGGGAACGTTCGATCCGCTCACGCGCGGCCATGAGGACCTGGTGCGCCGGGCGAGCACGCTGTTCGATTCCCTGATCCTCGCCGTCGCCGACAGCCAGGCGAAGCGCACTGCGCGGCCTGCGCGCGGTGTCCGACTTCGAGTACGAGTTTCAGCTCGCCGGGATGAACCGCAGCCTGTACCCCGACTTCGAGACGATTTTCCTCACGCCCTCCGAGCAGCACATGTTCATCTCGGCGACCCTGGTGCGCGAGATCGCTTCGCTCGGGGGGGACGTATCCAAATTCGTACACCCCTCGGTGGAAAAGCGCCTGCGGGAGAAAGCCAAAACCCCGCGCTAACGCTGGCAGCGCGGGCAGAAGTAGGTCGCGCGCTGTCCCTGCACGATTCGTTTTACGTTCGCATGGCAACGCCGGCAGCGCTCGCCGGCGCGGTCATAAACCCAATAACGCTGCTGGAAGTACCCCCGGTTGCCGTCGGCGCCGACGAAGTCGCGCAGGCTCGAGCCGCCGGCGCGGATCGCGGCGCGCAGGGTATGCTTGATCGAGGCGGTCAGTTTGTTGCATTTTTCAATTGATATCCGGTTGGCCGGCATACGCGGGTTGATCCCGGCGCGAAACAGGCTCTCGCTGGCGTAGATGTTTCCCACGCCCACGACGCGCCGGCCGTCCATCAGGAACTGCTTGATCGAGGTACGGCGTCCCCGGGTGAGCGCGTGCAGGCGCGCCGCATTGAACGAGCGCGACAGCGGCTCCACGCCGAGATGCGCGAGCAGCGGATGCGCGTCGAGCGCCGCCGCGGTCCAGAGCACCGCGCCGAAGCGCCGCGGATCGCGCAACCGCAACAGGCGGTCGCCGAGCAGCAGATCGAAGTGGTCGTGCTTGCCGGGCGGAACGCCGAGCGCGAGAACGCGCAGGCTGCCCGACATCCCGAGGTGGACGATGAGGTGGCCGTCGCCGCAGTCGATCAGCAGATACTTGCCGCGCCGCAGGACCGCCCGCACGGTGCGGCCGGCGAGCGCATGCACCTCGGGGCCAATCGGCCAGCGCAGCCTTGGCTGGCGTACCGCAACGCCCGAAATGGCGCGGCCGGCGAGCTGCGGCTCGAGCCCGCGGCGGGTCACCTCGACTTCGGGAAGTTCCGGCATTCTGCGCGGCCTGTAGCTTGTGTCTGTCTTGAAATATACCTAAGATGAGTCGAAGTCCGATGTCCTACCCCTTGTCGTTTCTCTCCCGGGTCCTGCTTTTCGCCGCGGTTTCGCTGGCGGCTTGCGGCACGCTGTCGCAGCCGGTGCCGCCGCCCTCGGCGCTCGAGCTGAGCGAGTCGAATCTTTATGACCTGCTGCTCGGGGAGATTGCCTTGCAGCGCGGCGACGCCAAGCTCGCCGCGCAGACCTACGTCGAGGTTGCCAAGCGCACCCGCGACCCGCGCGTGGCGCGGCGCGCGATCGAGGTCGCGAATTTTGCGCGCATGCCGGAGCTGGCCGTTGAGGCGGCGAAGACCTGGCACAGCATCGAGCCGGCTTCGCCGCCGGCGCTGCAGGTGCTCGCCGCGCTGCTGATCGGCGCCAAGCGCGTCGAGGAAGCCGAGCCGTATCTCGAGAAGCTGCTGGTGGCAGACGGGGTCAATGCCGAGAACGGCTTCATGCAGCTCAATCGGCTGCTGGCCGGCAATCCCGACAAGGCGGTGAATTTGCGCGTGGTGCGCAAGCTGGCGGAGCGCCACCCGCAGCTCCCCCAGGCGCGGTTCGCCATCGCGCAGGCGGCGCTTGCCGCGGGCGACGACGCCGCCGCGCTGGCGGCGATCCGCCAGGCGGCGGCGCTGCGACCCGAATGGGAGATGGCGGCGATCTTCGAGGCGCAGATCCTGCAGAAGCGCTCGCCGGCCGAGGCGGCCAAAAGCCTCGGCGCGTTCATCGAGAAGAACCCGACGGCGCGCGAAGCCCGCCTCAACTACGCGCGCATCCTGGTGCTCGACAAGCGCTATCCCGAGGCGCGCAAGCAGTTCGAGGCGCTGCTGGCGGCGAATCCGGGAAACACCGACGTCATCTACGCGGTCGGGCTGCTCGCTTTCCAGCTGAAGGACTTCCCGGTCGCCGAGGAAAACATGAAGCGCCTGCTCGGCCTCGGCTACCGCGACCCGAACGGCGTGAAATACCTGCTGGGCCAGATCGCCGAAGAGCAGAAGCAATGGCCGCGCGCCATCGAGTGGTACAAGCAGATCGAGGATGGCGATCACGCGCTCGCCGCGCGCATGCGCACCGCGAACGCGATCGCCAAGCAGGGCAGGCTCGACGAGGCGCGCGCCTTCCTGAAGCGCATCGAGGCCGAAAACGCCGGCGAGCAGGTGCAGCTCATCGTCGCCGAGGCGCAGCTGCTGCGCGAGGCGAACCGGCATCGCGACGCCTACGACATGCTCGGCCAGGCGCTGCAGAAGGATCCCGACCAGCCCGAGCTGCTCTACGACTACGCGCTCACCGCGGAAAAGCTCGAGCGCTTCGATGTCCTGGAAGCGAACCTGAGAAAACTGATAACGGTGCGGCCCGATCATGCCCACGCCTACAACGCCCTCGGCTATTCGTTCGCCGAGCGCAATACCCGCCTGCCGGAGGCGAAGAAGCTCATCGAGCGCGCCCTGGAGCTGGCGCCGGAGGACTTCTTCATCATCGACAGCCTTGGCTGGGTGCTGTACCGCCAGGGGGACCTGAAGGGCGCGGCGGCGCAGCTGCGGCGCGCCTACGATGGCCGGCCTGATGCCGAGATCGGCGCGCATCTCGGCGAGGTGCTGTGGGCGATGGGCGAGCGCGTCGAGGCCGACCGGGTCTGGAAGGAATCGCTCGACTCGAGCCCCGAAAACGAAACGCTGCTCAAGACGATCAAGCGCTTGAAAAAGTAGTGCTAGAGGCCGCACTAAAGGCGGCGCTGATGCGCGCTGTGAAGTTCGCGGCGCTATTTGCTCTCGTTTTGGTCGCCGCCTGCGCGCAACTGCAGAACAGCGCGGAAAAACCTGTTTTCGAGCTGACCGGCCGCATCGCCGCGCGCTACGGCGCCGAATCCTTCTCCGGCAACCTCGCCTGGCGGCACGCCGAGCGCAACGACGAGATGCTCATCACCACGCCGATCGGGCAAGGCGTGGCGCGCATCGTGCGCGAAGGCGAGGCGGTGACTCTCACCACCGCCGAGCCGAAGGAGTATCGGGCGACCGATGCCGAGACGCTCACCGAGCAGGTGCTGGGTTTTCGCCTGCCGCTCGCCGGGCTCGCCGACTGGGTCCGGGCGCGGCCTTCCGGCGCTGCCTCGTTCAAGGGCGAAAAGTCCGCCGACGGCCGCCTTCAACGGCTCGAGCAAAGCGGCTGGAAGATCGAGTACCTTGCATACGACGGCGAGCGGCCGTCGCGGCTCCGGCTGCTGTATCCGGGAATCGAATTGCGGCTGGCGATTTCAGGGTGGAAATGACGTTCTATCCGGCGCCGGCGAAGCTCAACCTGTTCTTGCACGTCGTGGGAAAACGCGCCGACGGCTACCACGAGCTGCAGACCGTGTTTCGCCTCGTGGAGCGCGCCGACCGTGTCGGTGTCGCGCTGCGCGAAGATGGGGAGATTCGCCGCTCCGGCGCGGTTTTCGAAAACGATCTGTGCAAGAAAGCGGCAGCTTTGCTGAAGCAGGTCTCCGGGTGCGCTCGGGGCTGCGACCTTTCACTGGAAAAGAATTTACCCGTTGGCGGCGGGCTGGGCGGCGGATCGTCGGACGCGGCGACCGTGCTGCTGGTCCTGAACCGCCTCTGGGGTTTGAATCTCAAGAAAAAAGATCTTCTTCATACGGCAGCGAAGCTGGGGGCGGATGTTCCGTTCTTCGTCTACGGTGAAAATGCCATCGGCGAAGGAATTGGCGAGCGCCTGCGGCCGCTTGAGCTGCCTGCTGCCTGGTATCTCGTTTTGACTCCTGAAGTCGCTGTGTCGACGAAGGAGGTATTCGCCGACAAGTCGTTGACACGCAATACGAAACCACTCAAAATACCGCCCTTTTTCGCGGGCCAGGGGGCGAACGATCTGGAAGCGATCGTAACCGCTCGCTATCCCGCGATAGCAGCGCAGCTCGCGTGGCTCAAGAACCGCCGCCCGCAGGCGCGCATGACGGGTTCCGGGGCGTGCGTGTTCGCAGAATTCAGGACCGAAGCCGAAGCGCTCGCCCTTCAGCGCGAGTTGCCAGGGGGGATGCGCGGCTTCGTGACGCAAGGGCTGGACAAACACCCGCTGCACGACTGGGCAGAGTAGATTCGACTGGGATGTGTGACCCCACTGGGGAGTCGCCAAGCTGGTTAAGGCACCGGATTTTGATTCCGGCATACGAGGGTTCGAATC
>WNFI01044397.1_pt1 | contig 43372 bp, 30 predicted proteins | sample 5400471 | NCBI WGS metagenome assembly WNFI01 (sample SAMN13153348, study PRJNA577476) | soil metagenome | isolation source: 100 cm saprolite on Douglas fir-dominated hillslope | place: USA:California | collected 2013-09-17 | reverse complement strand
CGCTGGTCCATTTCCACGAGGTCCAAAAGAGAGGCCAGGAAAAATAGCCACGCGTGGACGAGCTGTCTTTGTCGTCTTGGAAATGAATGGCTGTCGGTAAAAAATATTTTCCGTTGTCGTCTTTCTGCCGGTGGGCGAGCAAGCCGTCGGCGAGTTCGAGCAATGTTTTTTTCGCCGCTGAATTTCCATTGTACTCGACGAGCAGTTGTCCGGGTTGAAGCACGAGGTACGAGTAAGCCTTGGCGTAACCCCACACCCCATCTTCCGACATCTTTTTACCATTGTAGTAAGATGTCTTGATGTGACGATGCCCTGCGCTGTTGATGCCCGTGATGCTTTCCACGCCGCGGGCCGTCTCCATGGCGCGCTCGAGTTGTTTGGGACTTCCATAGTTGAGGATGAGATTCTGGCCGAGGGCATTGATCCCTTCTTCGTAGCTATGAAGTTCGTCCGCCTGAATGGTGGGCAGTCCGTTGGTGAACATGCCCTGGCGATAGCAGGCATCGAGTTCTGCGCGCAGCGATGCGGCGAGCTTTTCCGGTTCGCATCCCATCAGGGCGACACCCGGCCAGGTATTGGTGAGATCAGTGTCGTCGGACAGGCCGCCGCCGAATTCACCGTTTTCCACTTGGCGATTGTCGATCCACCAAGTCACGAAATGTTTCACGCGGCCGAGAGCCTCCACTTGCCTGAATGCCCACAGCGGCACTCCGGCGGGTGGTTCGGGTTGCTTGAACGCGGGCCTGGGTGAGCCGGGAATTGCGACCGCTTTGTAGTTCATCCCTGGATAGTGATTTGGGTTAACGCGCAACAGATCATTGATGTCGGTTTCGAAGCGGGTCCATAGATTGAACTTATGACTGAAGGGGTGCTCCTCGACCAACATCGCGTAGCTGTCCCGCGCTTGGGTGAACCGATCGAGTTCGTGTTCGGGGCGCGCGGCTTCGCGGGATTTGAAGATCAGGCGAACTTGTGCGCCATCCAACGAAGCAGGCCCGAAGTCGGAGCCCGCACCGGCGATCGTGAGATAGATACTTTTACCGCTTGGCAAAATGCGGTCGCGCAGATCGAGCCAAAGCGTCTTGGCCTCGCCCGGTTTTACACTGAAGGTGAAATCGAACATAACGCGCAGCGGCCAAATGGGATCCTTCACCTGGATGTTGAGGGGGAAAAGCTCTCCATGCGTCGGCTTCACTTTCAACGCAGGCAGGTCGATCGCGATGCCATCGAGGCCACCATCGATGGAATCCAGTTTGTATGCGTTGTCCCCTGCGTCGTTGGGAATCAAAATATGGACAAGCGGAAGAGAAGGCGTTGTAGAGTTGGACGAGCTGGCGACCGGAGTTGAGGCCTTGAGCGGCTGTGCTACGAGCAGAGCGCGTTCGTCCGCCGGATGCCGTCCGTTGATAAAACTTACGAGGGCCGCAAGGCTCGGATTAGTGGCCGGACCGGCGGTCAAACGGTAAGCAAGTTTGGTGCTCCCTTGAGGTTCTTTTCCGTTGGATACATAATACGCGGCGAGTTCTTCGATCGGGGTTTCCTGTGCGACGTTGTCGAAGCGAATTTTTTGACCCGTGATCGGTTTGGTGAATTCGTGGACGGTTCTCTCTTGTCCCGCAGGACGCTCGAAGAGAACGCGTTCATTGGTTTGATTTTGGCCAGTCTTAGCGGCCAATAAACTCATTGAACCCCAAGCGGCTCCGGACATCTCCAAATGGTTCCACGGCTCATTTGGCATGAAGAACGTGATCGATTTCCCGGAGAGCGAATAGCAATCCCAATCGGGGAGTTGGAAGTAATCGTTCCGACCCTCCAACCGTGACCGATTGTAAACGCCGGGCCAGGTGGTTTCGCGAATACCGTCGTTGGCTTTCCACCACCAGCGCTTGAGATCGTAAGCGTCGTGAATTTCGACTTTGCGCACGCTGATAGGTGAGCCCGAAAGATAGGCGGGCACGTCCTGGGGGCGATTCCATCCGTACCGCAGCCACCATTCGTCGCGCCAAGTATTATCCGCGAGAGAGCGAACGGGTAGTTCTGAAAGACCGCTCGGCGCATCGCCCTTGGCGAGGACGGCGATGGCTTCATCCGATATCATCCGATCGTAAATCCGAACTTCATCGATATCGCCGCCCCGGACAAAGTTATAATCACTCTGAACATTGTGCGGGCTGATGATGCGTGAGTGCGGGCCGAATTGATCGAGCGCTGCATTGTAAACCGCCACTCGCTCATCTTTTGCCACAAGTTTTCCGTTCACATAAAACCGGATCCCGCGGGTTTCATCCCAGGAGAAGGTAAGGTGAATCCATTCGTTAGGCTGAGGAAATGGTTGGAGCGAAACGGACACACGCGTGCGTGCCAGATTTGCGTCGGTGACAAAAGCGTCGAACCCATGCCCGTTATAATCGATGCGGAGGAAAACCATATCCCAGCTCGAATGATCGGCGTAACCGACGCGGAAGACCGGAAATTCTGTCGGTCCGACGGGATCGCGTGCGCGCCAGAAAAATGACAACGTTCCGCGCTGCGCATAAATGTTACCCGGCGCCCAGTATGCCAGCCGCTGGAGATTGCCGCAGCGAATCGCCGTGCCCTTGGCTCCATCCGGGATCGTTTGCACTTCGGATGCGAAATTCGGTTCCGCTGTGCCACCCGCAGAGTAGTCAGCAGTGAATCCGTGGTCGCCAGACAAATAAAACAGCAAGCCGGGCTCGTTCGAAAACGGCTTGGTTTCGCCGTGTAGGGCGGCTGAACTTGCGACGAGCGAAAGAACAGAAAACGCGAAAGAAGTGAGACGACGGAATCGCAACATAGTTGAAGGGGTTAAAACTAACATCCAAGAACCTGAAGGTCCCTGGGTGTATCGGAGGGGGTTAAGAAATTTCGCTCAAAAGCTGCCACGGATGACCCACTTTATAAACTGGATCGCCAACATTTCATGATACGAAGGCCGGTTGTTGTGGGTGACATAAACAATAGGGCGGGTGAAAGCGTTTCGTGCTCGGAAACACGGGGTAACTTGGGGCTTAGTTTAAAATCTACACGGACATCCGTCACAGCGCGAGGCGCGGCATAGTGGAACTCGCTATAATAATTGGCTGAGGTAACGTTGGTATAATCGAGTGCCTTCGCGCACAATGACCTGAGCTCCTTGACGAATAGACCGTCAACGTATTCCAGATAGCAACAATACAAACCGGACGGTTCTGCTAGGTGCTCGGTCACTGCTACCAGCGACCCTTCCTGCCTGTTGTACCGGTTAAATCCCTACGGCTCCCATGAGGGATAACCGTGTACTACGATGCGACCTCGACTTCTTCCACCGCCATCGCCTTCTTGCGAGTTGGGCGGAGGCTTTGCGATGGTTTTCTTTGCCGAGGTAGACCGCACGGTAGCACTGCTTCAGCTCAATGATGGCTTCGCGGCTAAAGCCGCGCCGTTTTAGGCCGACGAGATTAAGTCCGCTCGTAGTGGCACCCGCCATGGTGAAAGGCCCGATGTCTCGTGTGACGCGCGATAGCCCTGCCACGACGGCACTTTCTCCGATGCGCACATATTGATGAACGCCTAGACCTCCACCCAATGTGACGAAATCACCGACCATAGCGTGGCCGGCGATCATTACATTATTTGCCGCCACCACCGAATCTCCCAAATGGCAATCGTGGGCGACGTGGCTATTGGCCATCAGCAAACAGTTTTTACCGACGACGGTCGCTTTCCCTGACTGAGTCGAACGGTTGATCGTGACGCTTTCCCGAAGCATCGTACCACTGCCGATCTCTGCAAACGTCGCCAGGTTAAGATCGAACTTCAACATCTGCGGATCTCCACCTACGACAGCAAACGGGAAGACCGTGACGCAATCGCCCAGCACAGCATAACGCGTGACGATGGCATAGGCGTGAATCGTGCAGTCCGCACCGACAACGGCGCCTTTTTCGACGATTGCAGTGGGGTGAATGGTGGTGGGCATGGCTAAATTATGAGCGGACAATTATTCCTCAGGGGGTACGGAGGCGTTCCTTTGAACGCCCGCATTGAGTCCCGTTGGATAATCGCTGGGCCGAATGCAAAAAGGTCGGTACGAGATTTTGACTCGTACCGACTCTCATCGAACAATCGTTTCGGTTCACCCTTCACGGTTGGCGGTTATACGGACCAACCGGGCAGGATCGAAAACCAACCGTAAACTTCGTCCGTCAGCTTTTGATCCTCGCCCTTCGATCGAATTGTCGAAGGGAGTTCATTTTTCCTCTACTGCACTTTAATCGTCGCTGCGACTTGGGTCGTATCGCCGCTGTAATCGCGGGCTGGGCCCGGATCTACAGCGAAGTCGATTTGGGTGCCATTGTGCACCGTCTGAACAATATCGAAGTTCTGCGTGGTGGTTGCACCCGAGTTTCCGATGATCGCACGGGCAACAATCGGCTGACCGTCGGCGAGCACGCGCACACCGACACCGTCGCCATCGTGTCCGATCTGGAAGCTACCGGTGACGTGCACCGTTCCTTCGTAATTGCTCGTCCAACGCCGCACGGCCGAAACTTGTAAAATGCTGTCCGTCGCGGATGGGTGTTGCGTGGTCGCATCGACTGATACTTGGTCATAGCTTCCGGTCCAGGTGGAACCGCTGCTGGACAGCGGCGACAAGGTCGTGCCGTCGCCGTAGAAGGTGCCGTAGGACCATCCGTTGCCACCTTGGGTGTTGGAGAACCCCTGTACCGAATCAGCCAATACAGTGCCGCTTACCGGGCCTGAAGGAGGCGTCGTTGTGGGAGGAGGATTGCTCGGCGTTGTAGCGACGGTGGTCGGTTTTACCGGCGTGGGCTGTCCTTGCTCCGTGGCGATACTTACAGCGATTTGTGCATCATCGGCATTCATGTCGCGCGCTGGTCCCGGGTCCACGAAGAAGTCGATCGTGGTTCCCTGATGGATGGTTTGATCCAGGATGTAGACCTTGATGTTGGAACTGCCCGAGTTGCCGATGATGGTGCGTGGCACGACCGGCTGTCCATCGACCAAGATACCCACACCGATGCCGTCGCCGTTGTGCCCGATTTGAAAAATTGCGGTGATCTTGACCACGCCGTCGTAGTAACTCACCCAACGGCGGACTGCCGAAACCTGTGCGAGCCCGTCAACAGAGGGATGCTGATTTTCGGGAGCGATCGTAAGCGAATCGTACGGACCTACCCATGTGAAGCCATTGTAGGTCGCAAGCTCGAGCGTCGTGCTGTCGCCATGGAAATCGCCATAGTACCAACCGTTCTTGCCCTGAGTGCCGGAGAAATCGGAGACATCGTCGGTGATGAGTACCGAAGGATTCGGGATCGGCAGAGAGAGTTTAAAGATCGTACCCGGATTCTCCTGGGAATGGGAGGAAGGAGTAATGACTTGCCCTCCGTCCGACACAAAACGGCCGTCGGTGGTACCGTAGAGATTTCCGTCACTCGCTTTGGTCAATCCCTGCGGAGCTATGCCAGTCGCCGTGTTGTAGTCACGTTTCAAGTCCGTTCCGTCCTTGTTCACGCTGAACCAAAAACCAAAGCCGGGCCACAGATCGATGAGCGTGCCGTACAGTCGGCCATCACTGGCTTCAACCATGTCGGTACCAATGCCCGTGCCTAGGGGAATGTTGACGACGGTAGCGAGTCCGCTGCCGTCCTTGTTGATCTTGATGATGCTCGGAGCGCCTTGCCATCCGACCAAGCCGTATAGGACACCATCGCTTCCTTCGAGCAAACCGTTCGCGAGCTGAGGGATTCCCGTCGCAAGAACAGTGAAACCGCTGCCATCTTTTTTGATCGTGAAGATGGAGCGTGCTCCGGAGCCGTAAAGTTTTCCATCGCTCGCTTCTATCAGCGCACCGTAGGGAGCGCCTGCGTTGCTCGGCAGACTTTGGAGGACGGTGAAACCGGAGCCGTCGTGATTGATTTTGAAAATGGTTCCGGCGGACGAGGCGCCGCCGTCATAAGTAACACCGTAGAGCGCGCCATCGCCGCCCTGCGTCACACTGCCGAACGCGAGCACACCGTCGGCCGAGGTAAATATTTTCAAAACGGTATAGCCGCTACCGTCCTTATCTATTCGATACAGAATGGAATTGACTGAGGAATAACCGGCCGTGGTTCCGTAAAGTGCGCCATCGCTGCCTTCGATGACCGAGTAGGGCCGGTCGCCGTCGCTTGCGTTAAAACTATGAAGCAGGGTATAACCGCTGCCGTCCTTGTTCACTTTGTAAATCGTACCTCGGTCGGCGCTGCCACCGTTGATCGACGTCCCGTAGAGTACGCCGTCGCTGGCTTCGATCAAATGACGAGGATGCGAGGTCGCGTTGGGAGGACCTCCGAACGTGATGATCGTGCTGTACTGCGCCTTCGCATGCGGAGCGGCCATGAGCGCGGTACAGGCAAGTAAGACGCTGACGAAGTAGCGATTTGTTAGGTAGATACGCGATCCCCTCGATCCACGGCTTTGCACCGCGGTGGAAACAGCCGAGAGGCTGGTATGTTTTTCGGGGCATTGAGTGAGCATAGTTGTTATGGTTTTGCTTTGGTTTGGGTAACCAAATTGAGCTGCGCGATGACGCCCCGGGATGCTCTCGGACGGGCGCAGCGCGTGTGGGCGCGGTGGGGTGTAAGGAGACGAGGCTAGCGCGATCGCTTAACGACTCACGCGGGGCCTGACTTCGTTAGCGAGTGCGTGCGCTTCGGACGGGAGCTAGCCCAGTCATTGCTCGGGATAGCGCCGGCGCGGATAAGACCGTGCACGGACAAGCAAATATTCGAAACCAAGTCCCCCCTTGATCCAATCGCCATTCTGGATGTTAACAGTTTGCGATAATTAAAATAAGCGGTAATATTTCCGTTTAAGATCACGGGATTTTGCCGTCGGGTGTTTACCTCAGTTGCTCCGGGATATTTTGCTGGTCAAAAAGGGATGCCCACAAAAATACCTCACCCGCAGAAGGATAAAAAACGGACGGCTCCTAAAGCATCCTCGGCTAAGCGTCGGACTAAATCAGCTCAGGCCTCTTCCAAAAAGAGGATGGGTGGCCTTCCCCAGATTGAAGGAGTCGGAAAAAAAACTCAAAAACGTGCACGCTCACGCAGCCAACGGGATTCGAATGCTAAACAGGCGCTCCAAGAATTGAAGCACCTGATAAAGCAGGGGAAAGCGCTTTTGAAGCGTTACCAGTGAGTCCGTCGTGAGAGAGGTATCCCCGGCTTGAATTCTAGTTGGTTAGAAAATACTACGCCCGGCTCGGCCATTTAATCGATAAATTAGGTGAGGGCGCAGCATAATTGCCCGGTTATAAGTACCATTTTAGTATCATTTGGAACTTATCGCCTTAATAGGTGCAAAGCGGACCGGAGTATCTGAGTTCAGTAATCGGAGCCGTAGCGGGCTAAATATGGCCGTCTGAAGAAAGGCTTTTTTTTCGACCTGTCCCTAGTACGGCCTCCGCCATCCGCGCTGAAGGCCGCGTGGTTTTTCGTCGCGACGACGGCTGCTTTGTACGACGGCTCGTACCGTCTACCACGAGGATTCGGGGCGACTGAAACCGGCTTGGAATCCCCTGCCACTCTAGATCCCCGCTCTTGAATAGATAGGTTGTAAGCGCTTTGTGCCGGGTCTGGAGCTGCACGTTTTTTGACCTGTCCCTATTATTCACGCTATTGCCAGGCGGTATGGAGGGTTGCCGCGGGCTAGGTGCGTGTCGATCCGCAGGGACGCCCGACGACCCACCTTGCCATAGGCCCTTTTTTGAATGGGGCGTTGTGTTTCTGCGACGGCCTTATTGGGCTGTTAATGGGGTCTGTAGGACCTCAAAGCCGCTGGTCGGCGACTGGCCATGCTGGTGGGGATAGGTACCATTTTAAGATATTTTGGTACTTATAACCACGCATTTTTATTAGGACAAAACGAGCGGATGATCGTTCGCATCCGCCCAAGCTGGTTACTTTCAACTTCCAACTGCCCGCCCGCAGAGCGGGCTTGGGCTACTGCACTTTAATCACCACCGCCACCTGGGTAGAGTCACCGTTGTAGTCTCGGCCAGGACCTGGATCTACCCAGAAGTCGAGTCGGGTGCCGACGTGGACGACTTGGACGAAATCGAATGTCAGGATCGAACTCGTCCCCGAATTTCCGATGATTGTCCGGGAAACGGCGACCGCTCGGTCGACTTGAACCTGCACGCCGACACCATCTCCGTCATGGCCGATCTGGAACGATCCAGTTACATGAACGGTCCCTTCATACATACTGACCCAGCTCCGGACGGCAGAGATTTGTATAATGCCGTTGGTCGCGGAGGGATGCTGTGTGCGTGCGTCTATTAAAAGACTATCGTAATTGTTATTGTACGAAGCCCAAGCGGTCCCGTTGCTGTCGAGCGTAATCAATGAATCGCCCGGACTGTAGTTGAAGAAATACCACCAGCCCTTCGCGCCTTGATACAAAGAGAAATCTTGAAAGGAATCGGCCAGGACGTCTCCGCTTTTATATTGAGGCGGCATTACTGCGGGCGGGGTCGGCGCGGCGTTGGTTGTACTGATGACAGCCGTTAAACTGGTGGTATCACCATTGGCATCCAAGCCGGGACCTGGATCTACGACGAAATCGATATGTGATCCTTTGTGGACGGTTTGATTGAAGTTGAACGTTTGCGAAGCCGTGGTACCTGAATTTCCGATGATCGTGCGCGGAGTCATCAACACGCCGTCGACTAAAACCGATACACCTACGCCGTCACCATCGTGGCCGATTTGGAATGCGCCGACTACGTTGACGGTTCCGTCGTAGTTGCTTGTCCAGCGACGAACGGCCGCGAAGTATTCACCGTTGGCAGTCGCTGGATGTTGAGTCTCTGCAGTGAAGGCAAGACCCGGAACATAATTGTAGTAGGCATCGCGGAAAATCGTAGGCGTATACTGTTCGAAAAGGCCATAGGACCACCCGTTTCCGCCTTTAATGCCGACGAAATCCGCGACGGCATCTGCTAGGCTGCCTGCGGGAATGACGGGTGGAGCGGAGGCAGGTGTGATTCGGAAAACCGTACCTTGTGTTTCCAGGCTATGTGCGTCCGGGCTGACAAAACCTCCGCTAAAATGTCCGTCCGTCGTTCCGTAAAGCGAGCCATCACTGGCGCTGAAGAGCCCAGCGTCGGGATTGATGCCGGGAGAGTAAGTGTAACTCAGAAACAAACCGCTTCCGTCCTTTTTTACAGTGAACCAAGCTCCGTAGCTGCCGTTAGCGTCCTGAAACGTACCATAAAGTTGACCGTCGCTTCCTTCCGTGAGACCGGTAGAAAAGCCGGACGAGAATGGAATAGTGGCAACGATTTTGCCCCCGGATCCATCTTTCTTGAGAGTGAACACGATCGCGTTAGATCCGTAACCGGCCGTGATGCCGTAAAGCGAACCATCGCTTCCATCAACGAGAGATCCAAAGGCGCCAAACGCGGTCGTCAACGTCGTGAAACCGGTGCCGTCTTTCTTTACCGAATACACGCCCAACGCGGCTCCGTAAAGCAGACCGTCTTTTCCCTCGATGACGCCCCCCTGAGGAGCGCCGGTTGCGGCAGTAAAGTTCATTAAAACAGTATAACCGGTGCCGTCGTGATTAATTTTAAAAAGCGTCCCCGGGGTGTTCGCCCCGCTGCCCGATAACACGCCGTAGAGCGCGCCATCGCTTCCTTGAATCACGCCCTCGCCAGTGAAATGGCCTTCTGCAGCCGTAAATAATCTCAGCACGCCGGATCCGCTGCCGTCTTTATTTATACGATACAGCATGGTGCTGTCATAGCCATTGGTTGTGCCGTAAAGTACGCCGTCGCTGCCCTCGATAATGTCGTAAGGCCGGTCGCTGTACGGTGAGTTTAAGCTCAACAGAAGAACATAGTTCGCTCCGTCTTTATCGACTTTGAACACGGTCCCTTTGTTGAATAGGCCACCCGCTGCGGAGACTCCGTAAAGGCTGCCGTTGCTGCCTTCAATTATTCTCCGTGGATTGGCAGATCCATTCGGAGCTCCCGTGAGATTTCGGATTGTTGTGAAGGTTTGCGCAGCGGTGTATGCCGGTGCAAGCAAGACGACAACCGCGACCAGACCGGCCGCGAAATACTTTCGCAGGGCTCCGGATTTTTTCTCTCTCCATCTCCGGGGAATATCGTCGTTTCGATCAGCGAGTGCGCTGGCTGGGGGCGTAATCCGAGAATAATGCGTGTACATAAAAGTGTGTGATTTTGTTTTTTGCTGAATGACCAAATTTACCCATGCTTCTCCGCTCCCACGCGCAGCCTTACGGGGCAATGCACATAAGTTTCGAAAAAGCGCCCAACTCGAGCGGGTGGCGTTGGTGTAAGTCCGTGACGACGCGTCTCTTGCGGAGCTGTGAAACGTCATTACATTGACGCAACAAGCTGCGCTGCAGTTCTATCTGCTGGAATCGTGGGGGTATAACCGATGAGGGACACCTACTTGGGATCGAAACGCCGAAGACCAAAATAGTGTCCTATAATCCTTTCCTCATTCTGCATTTTAGCAGTTTTCTGGAACGGAAATATCAGGGTGATTCCTGTATAAAGAATAGGAATTATTCCTACTAGATTTCTCGAGAAATGTGTTACGACCGCGTTTTAGTTGGCCGGAAAACCGGTGAACTTAGGGTGAATCTTTCTCTTCATTCTTTATTTTAACCTTAATCTTTCTGAAGCCTTTCATGGCTCGGCCAACCGAGCACTGACGAACGATTAAGATAAAGAATAAAGAGAAAGAGAGGGGGCATCGGCTCAACATCGAGCATGCGCGCTTTCTGGGTGGCGCGAGTGATTCTACCTCATCGCTTCCCGTGCGGCGCGGCGGCCCGATGCAAGAGCGCCATGAACGGTTCCCACGTCGGTGGGGTCGGCGAGCGCTTCGCCGGCGAAGAAGAGGGTGTCTTCGATGGGCTCGGCGAGTTTCTTCGAGGCGTTTTCCCCATCGGCAGCAACGAAACTGTAAGCGCCCCGCGTGTATGGATCGGTCGTCCAGTCGTGGTAGTGCCAGCCGACCACATCCATCCGCAGCTTTTTTTCTGTCGTCCGCAACAATCGACTCAGCGTTGACAATGCGCGACGATAAACCTCGTCGGAGGACCCGCCGGCGAGGGCCTTTGCCGGAGGTCCTCCGGCCCAACCAATCAAAGCCGGCTCAGGGGCGGCTGACCACCACACAGGAAAATCGCGCAGATCCGAATGAATAAAACCGAAATGTCCGCCGTGCTTTTCACGAAGCTGCGGTGGAAGGAATGAGCGCTGCCAGAAATCTCCATCGAAGCGGATTGTTATTCGGGCGACATGTCCGATTTCCATCCGAGCCAGCCACGATTGTTTCTCGCGAAGCGCAGGAACGAATGAAATCGCGCCAGGCTCATGCGGTTTTGCTTTTAAAACACCGAGCGGTAGTGTGATGACTGTTTTCCTGGCTCGCCACGACCCTCCGTGAATATCAGACACAACGACTTCGCCTCGCTGCCAGCGGATCGACTTTATTGGTGTAGTGAGCCGGAGTTGTACGCGCGCGGACGGAAGCTGTTTGCAGAGTGCGGCGATGACGCGGTCATAACCGCGGTCGAGACGGTATTGTTCGCCCTCGTCCTCTGTTGCGGTGGCGTAGAGTGCGGGCCCGCTCATACGATCGATCGACGCGCCCTCGAAACCTTCGACAAAGGTTCGTGCGAGCGTGCGATCCATTGATGAAAAACTTTTTCCATGGTTATGAAACCAGCGCTGAAACGAGCCGCGATAATCTGGACCGATTTTTTCGAACACGGCATAGATCCTATCATACGCGTCTGGCACCGATCGGTAGCGTCCGTTCTCTACAAACCAATGCTGTTTAGGAACCAAGCGCTTTTTAAATCGTGCGGCGTGGACCAGAGCCCAGAGATCGTCGTTGCCTCCGTGAATAAATTCCGCGCCGAGCTCGGCTGACTTCGGTGAATCGACCGGTTGAACCGTACAGATTCGTCCGCCGACCCGATCACGGGCCTCGAGCAAAGTGACTCGTGCGCCGCGTCGCGCCAAATCTCTTGCCGCAACTAAGCCTGCAATGCCTGCGCCGATAACAATGACATCGGTTTTGGTTTCACGCATGAAACCGTTAGACACGAGATCATTACGGAGGACTTGGTGATCACCTCTTCCTCTTATTCGTTATCTTTCTCTTCCATCAGTGCGTTTTGTCAAAACGCGGAAAAATCGGAAGAGAAAGATGGAGATAACGAATAAAGAGAAAGAGACAGTCTGAGGCCGGCTGCGGATGAATGATCCCTGCCCATTTTGACGGTCCGGTTTGCCGGTAACCGAGGCCAGCGCACTGTATCGCGGGCGACTGTCTCCAACACAAGTCGTTGGAAGTTTATATTTTACGGTAAGATTCAACAATTTTGGGTTCATTAAAAGTCAGATTGACCGATCTTTTGTGATGCATGTCATCGCCTACGCCCCTGAGTTCACCCTTTGAAGCCATCAGCCCTGAAGTGGCGAGTGATTCACTGAACAACGCGCTCACTCACGTTTTTGACACGATGCTGTCCGAGGCGGTAAAAATGGTTCCTGAATCAGAAAAATGTGTGATCGAGAAAGGCGGCCCGCGAGTGGTCGCGACGGTTGGCTTTGCCGGGGACATCACCGGCCTCATTCACCTTCACATGAGCGATCACTTCGCGAATGAAACGGCGGCTCGAATGCTGTCGATGCCGATCGCTGAAATTGAGGCAGATGTTTCGCTGTCGAACGACGCGGTGGGCGAGATCGCCAACATGGTCGCAGGTCAGTTTAAGAACCGCCTGGTCGATCTCGGATTTCCTTGTAAACTCACCTTACCGACGATCGTAAGGGGAAGAGATTTTTCGATTCAACAGCTCCGCACGACCAACCGCATGGTCCGCTTCTTCGACTGCCGCAACGAACGCTTGGCTGCCGACGTGATTGCGCGAATGGGTTAAGGCAGGGCCCGGTTGGTATGTTGTGAGAAATGAAATACTATATAAAAAGTATTATAAATATACAGTAACCTACGTGGGTTTTCGCCAACTGATCAACGGGTCGTATACGGCTCGCCCTGCGCTCTGACCGAAGATGATTCGTCGCGTCCCTGCCGACGAGGTGGCAAACGGACGCACCTGTTATTCGCGAAACCGTCTGCGGTTGCGGGGTCACCGGGGCTGAGACAATGCAGGCCAGCGGCCTGCGCTCCCAAGCTCCCTAACAGGCGCTTACAAAAGCGGATTATTCCTGGCCTTTTTGCCTTTCGAACACCGCTGCTTGGAAGCTTTTCTTATGCTCGAACCTTTTCGAGATGCGCGTCGCACCTTGAAGCATCATCATCGACTGGAGTTAATTGCTTCTTCGCACTGAAAAGTTGTTTCAATGCTCCTGCGAGCTGTGATTCGGTGAACGGCTTGTCCAAAACTGCGTCTACGCCCAACATCTTAAATGCGTCCGAGTCTGTTCCTTCCAAGCGTCCGCTCGTGACCAAAATGGGGATATCCGGCAGCATCCTCCGGACCGTACGGACGAAAGCGAGGCCGCCCATGTTGGGCATATGGACGTCAGTAATAATCGCCCCCACGCTCGAGCGGTATTGGGCCGCCTGAATGAGTCCCTCCGCGCCATCGCTGGCCGTCACCAGTTTAAAATTTAGTCGCTCGAAAACGGCGCGTGCGACTTCACGGACTGAAATTTCGTCGTCCACCAGCAGGATGGTTTCACCCCGCCCGCGAAATTCGACGGTTGTTTTGATAGCGGGTGGTACAACGTTTCGCGTGCTTTCCGCGGGCAAATAGACGGTGAACGTAGAGCCCTGTCCGGATTGAGAATAGACCTGCAGAAATCCGCCGTGGCCCTTGACGATACCCGTCACGGTGGACAGTCCCAATCCCGTGCCCTTGTCGGGGCCTTTTGTCGTGAAAAAGGGATCGAAGATGAGTTCTAGGATTTCCGGTGGAATGCCGCTGCCACTATCGCGCACCCGCATCATGATGTATTTTCCCAGTTTGGCGTCCGGCGCAGTAGCGGCAAATACGGGGTCGACATCGACCGATTGCGCTTCGAGCGTGAGAGTGCCGCCATCGGGCATGGCGTCGCGTGCGTTGACACACAGGTTCAGAAGAATCTGGCTGATTTGAGTCGCATCGCCGCAAACGGTCGGAAGGTTCGCGTCCCATTTGGGAATCAAATGGATGTTTTTTGGAAAAGTGCTGTTGATGATGGCCGCCATGTCGCGCAGTAAATGGCCTGGCTGGATGGAGACGCGGTTGCCTTCGGCGCCCTTGGCAAAAGTCAGGAGCTGCCGGACCATAGCCGCGCTACGGTTAGCGCTGGATTGGCACATATCCACGACGCGAGAGGCGTTGGGATACTGCGCCTTCAGCAGTTCAATGCCCATTAAAATAGGGGCCAAGGCGTTGTTGAGATCGTGCGCTATTCCACCGGCCAACGTGCCAAGGGACTCCAGGCGTTGAGAACGCTGCGCCACGCGTTCGTTTTTCGTACGCTCCGTGATATCACGGGCGATCGTGATGAAACGCGGGCGTTCACCGATGGGGGTAACATACTGAATATTGACCTCCACCGGGATTTCGTGACCGTCCTTATGACGGTGAACAGTCGTGAACTGCCTCGTGCAGGTCTTCCCCTGCACCATAGGGGCGAAGATCTCGCGAAACCGTGCTTCGTCGAACTTGGGTTCGATCTGCAACGCCGTCTTCATAAGAAGCTCCTCGCGGGTAAAGCCGAGCTGACGAACAGCACCTTGGTTCACGTAACTAAACCGCAGCGTCTCAGGCTCAAAGATAAATGCCGCGTCCTCCGTGGCATCGAGCGTGGTCAACGCCTGCCGCACTTCCGCCGTACGCTCCGCGACCCTATGTTCCAATTGCTCATTGAGCATGCGCAATTCAGCCTCGGTTTCGCGGTGTTCGGTCACGTCGCGCGCCGTTGCGTAAATGGTCCCGTCGGGTTGTGGCACCGCTTTCCAGGACAATACCCGCCATAGGCCGTCCTTGCATTGGTAGCGGTTCTCGAAATGGGCGCTCGCACCAGCCGCAAGATTCTCAATCTCGCGCACGGTGGCCGCGAGGTCGTCAGGATGAACGAGATCGAAAAACGGCCGTGCCAGTAACTCGTCCATGCTCCAGCCGAGCGTCTGTGTGAAGGCAGGATTGAGCCGCTTGAAATAGCCCTTCGTGTTGGCGATGCACAGCATATCGAGTGACAGGGTAAAGAAACGATCGCGTTCTTCCGCGGCGCGCTTTGACTCGCTGCTTAACTCGAGTACTCGTTGCTCGGTAAGACGGCGGCGCGACACGGCAACCGAGACTAACGCCACCAGACACAAAAAACCTCCGATAAGCACGATCGTGCGATACGGTGGAATGGTTGCGAAAGTGAAATCGTCGGCGTCTCGGGGAACGATGCGATAGTCTCCCTGAGTAGCGATATCCTTGGCCTGGCCAGCAATCCCGACCAGCTGGACATGGCCACCTTGTTGGAAGCGTTCCAAGAAATCCGGCTTTGAAAAAAAGCGATCGTAAACAACGACGGAAACTTGTCCGGATGCGTCTTGGAACACTACCGACTCCTTCCTGCTCAAGAAATCGGGTCCGAGCTTCAGTGTGCCGGTGACGCGCACGAGTTCACCTGCGTAACGCCGATTCAACAGATCGGCTGTCTTGACATCACGGGGCGTTGGCAAGACTTCCGTTCCTTCTTTTCGGACGTCTTTGAGCATGAGTTCGCGATTGCCCTTGAACAAGGTCACTTCGCCGGTAGCCACGACCAAGTCTCCTCGGCGCACCTTCCCCAAGAGCATTCCCGGTTGCCGGGTAAATAATATTACGCCACCGGAACTGTCCTGCAGATTCACCAGGGAAGGTCCGTTCAGAGAAACCGGATCCGAGATCAGCACTCCACGCACCGTCACGGTTTGGCCAAGATGATCGGGAGTGCCATCTGCGTCGGCGTCCACAAAGACGTCGCTGACGAGGCTGATCTTGTCAGCTTGCGCGTGCGCATAGCCAAGGCAGCTCAGCAGCAACGCGAGTGCGCATCCGAGTCGCCATAGTCTAAACCAGCTCTCATGTACCGAGTGGAAGTGTGGCAGCGCTGAGATTGTCGCCATGAATCGAACTTGGGCCGAAGATGAATCCGACTTGAGTTCGTTGCCGTGCCTCTCGGTTTTAGCAGAAGAGGGAGGAGCGGAAATGCGAGCGTAGTTATCCACGCCCCAAGGGTAGAGGGTTATAGGATCGCTTCCTATCCGTAGATCTACGCGATTTGGTCTACGGGAATGCGCAATGCGGGATTTCTTGGGGTTTGGGCGGATCTGTCCCGGTTGCTTCGTAAAAACGGGTTCAAAAACTCCAAAGGCCCTACCACGCGTCCGCGGCCGCCCTCGAAATGCCAAATATTTGCGAAACGGCGAGGCGACTCCGGCCCTTATCTGCTCTTTCCGAGATCCGAATACCTGGCACAGAGGCAGACCCTCTGATTGCCCTTCGAACGATTCCCGCCTTCGTCATTCGACGCTCTTCGGTGCAGTGCAAGCGAGCCCGCTTACGGGATGATCAATTCGGAACCCACCGGAAGACTGTTGGGATTTTTAAGGACATCGTGGTTGGCGTTGTAGACGTCCTGCCACCGGGTGATCGTGCCGTAATATTTTTTGCTGATGCCTGTGAGCGTTTCGCCCGCGGCAATAGTGTGGGTGCGAACGGGCGCGGGAACTGCGGGCGTTGAAGGTGTCGGGTTCGTCGGCGTACGGCGGCCGTCCTGTAAACGGGAGTGTTCTGAATTCAGAGTGGCCAGCGCGGCTTGGGTCGTGGTCAGTTGGGTTTTCATCACGATCAATTCCTGCTGAAGCTGGCCTACCGCGGCTTGTGAGTGTTCATTTTGGGCATTGGCCTCACGCAGTTCTGCGGTGATTTTTTCCTTTTCGTTATTCAGCGCATCGAGTTGCCCAGCCTTCCCTTCAAGCTCTTCGTGAGCGGCTTTGAGCTGGGTGTAGCTGCGCAATACGACTGCGAGCTGTTCTTCGTTGCGTGCGAATTTTTCTTTGATCGATGAAAGTTCGGCGTCGTGCTTTGCCGCATCGGTCGCGGCCGATTGTGCGCTTGTCAGGGAGGATTTCGCCGCTTCGGTGGCTTGGTTAGCGGTATACACGTTTCCCTCGAGCGAGGCGATCGACTTGCTTTGCTCGGCGAGCTTGGTTTGCGCATTTGTGAGTTCGGCTTTCATCGCAACAAGCTCGTTCTTCAGCTGGCCCGTCGACGATTGCGCGTGTGAGGTTTCTTCATTCGCTAAACGAAGTTTTTCAGCCATGCGCTCCTTATCGCGCAGAGCATCGTCACGTAATTTCGTCAGTTTGGCGACGTCGCCTGTCGAGGAGGACTTCGCTTTTTCCAGAGATGCCTGAGTGTCGGCGAGCTTGGTTTGCGCAATTGTGAGTTCGGCTTTCATCGCAACAAGTTCGTTCTTCAGCTGGCCCGTCGACGATTGCGCGTGTGAGGTTTCTTCATTCGCTAAACGAAGTTTTTCAGCCATGCGTTCTTTGTCGCGCAGAGCATCGTCGCGTGATTTCGTCAACTTGGCGACATCGCCGGTGGAGGACTTTGCTTTTTCTAGAGATGCTTGAGTGTCGGCGAGCTTGGTCTGCGCATTTGTGAGCTCGGCTTTCGTCGCAACCAGTTCGTTCGTCAGCTGGCCCGTGGACGACTGTGCGTGTGAGGTTTCTTCATTCGCTAAACGAAGTTTTTCAGCCATGCGTTCTTTGTCGCGCAGAGCATCGTCACGGAGTTTCGTCAGCTTGGCGACATCGCCCGAGGAGGATTTCGCTTTTTCCAGAGATGTCTGAGTGTCAGCGAGCTTGCGTTTGATTTCGTCGAGCGAGGCGACCTGTGCCTGCGCATCGGCAAACGCCTTTTCGGTCTCGGAAAGTTTCGCGGTGAGCGTTGCAATTTGCTGCTCCTGAGCGGTGTGCTTCGAAGAATCAGACATCAAGGTACTTTTCTCCTGAGTAAGCTGGCTTACGGTAGCGCGGGACTTTTGAAGTTCGCTCTCAACATTACTGATCGCCTTGAGTTGATCCTGATTATTTTGCTCCAATGAACGATGCTTGTCGGCGAGTTCGCCGAGTTGGGAACGAAGCTGCGCAATTTCATTCGAGGCACTTTGCAGCTTTTCGGTTGCTTCACCCAAAGAGCGGTCGCGATCTGCCAGCGCGGTGTTGGCTTGGTTCAATGCGACATCGCGATCGTCGGCGTGCGTCTTTTGTTTGCGGAGGTCTTCGATTAAAGCTTGGGCTGCAGCCAAGGCTTGGGTTTGGCGGGCTAGTTCAGCTTCTGCGTTGCTGGCCTTAGTGCGTGCGGCGTTAAGCTGATCTTCCCACTGCTTGCTGTGCGCCTCGAGCAGGTCGGCCCATTTTATCGCATCAGCCTTTTCCTGGTTAAGTTTATCTACGACTCCGTGGATGCGCTGAATCTCCTTGTCGGCGTTGGTGAGCGCTTTGATCTGGTCCTGACTGTTCTGTTCGAACGAACGATTTTTGTCCGCGAGTTCGGCCTCCGCCGTGTTGGCCTTGGCGCGTACGGCTGTGAGCTGCTCTTCCAAACTGCTGATTTGGGTGGCCGATTGAGTGAGTCGATTGTGCGCAGTGGCCAAGTCCTTTTCGAGTTGTTTGCTGCGGGCCTCAAGTTGGTTGTAGGTCGTGCGAAGCGAGACGGCGTCGCCTGTGGGCGCGGCAGCAGCGCCGGCGGTGGGCAGATTTTCGATCGGCTTCACGATGCTGCCACCGGGAGGAGTGTTGGCGGCTGTGGTCGAGATCGACGGGGTGGGAGTGGATTCCGTTAAAGCCGCAACAGGAATGGGCACTTGAGCCGCCGGAGGATGAGCGGCGCGATAATCTGCAATCCGTTTTTTCCCAGCTGCGAGCTGGTCCGGAGTGATGACCACGTAGACCAAGTCGAGCGCTTTTCCGCGGGCGCCATTTTCAACCGCGATTGTTAGCCAGTAGTAGGCTTCAACCAAATTGACCGATGTATCGCTGCCGTCGATGTAGGCGAGACCTAGATTGTATTGGGCAACGTAGTTTCCCTTTTCCGCTTTTTCTTTTAGATCGTTAAAATCCGCTGGCGAGGCCTCAGCGAGAGGCAGACTTATGCTTGTGATGAGTAGACTATAGCTAACGAGACTGCGAAAAAGGCGCATTGGAAATCGTTGAAAAGTGAGGCGACCTTGATGCGGGTGAAACCGCCTGGCAATAAGAAGCGCGGAGGGCGTCCTGAACTGCAAGTATCTTATTGGTAAAGAGTAAGTTAAACTTGCCTCTGCCTAGGGTAAATTCCTTAATAGATCGTGCAACCCGTTCGCAAATTTAACGTCTTTGATTCTATTAGAAACAGACATTTTGTAGTGTAATTTGAACACGGGATTAAACATAAGGTCTACGCCTTTTAATAATTTAGTCATCAATGAAAAAGCTCATCTTCATCGGGGTTATCTCGCTTTCTGTGCTTAGCGCGCAGGCGCAAGTGTTCCGCCCGGAGGCGGTCAGCGGCGCAGTGCTGGGCGGAGTGGCGGGCGCAATCATTGGGAATAATAGTGGTGGCCTTCGGCACAACGGTTGGGCTGGGGCCGCGATTGGCGCCGGAGCGGGATTGTTGATCGGCAATGCGATTGGCGAGTCCAACGAACGTGCGACCAAGGTCCCCCCGCCTTATCCGTATGTGTCGCGCGATTACAACTATGGTTACGCGCCTTATGGAGACACGGTTTATTACAGCGATTCGACGCCTAGTTACGTTTATTCGCGGCCGAATTACGCCGCGACGGGTACGGTTTTAGGCGGCATTGCCGGAGCGATCATCGGCAACAATAGCGGCCATCGCACTTGGCAGGGCGCCGCGATCGGCGCAGGTGCGGGACTTCTATTGGGTAGCCTGGCCGAACAAGATGCGCGTTCGCGCGAAGCATATGCGGCGCAGCAATCCGTCGTGCAAATCCAAGCCCAACCGCGGGCGACTCAGCGCGTTTCGGCTTCGGCGGCGACCTCGAGTGACACTGCTTACAATGCACCTCCGTCCGCGCCAGTCACTCCCATGAGCAACGCCAACAGCCTGTTTGGCCGTTGAGAAGCTTATCCCTCTTTCCGCGCTGTTAGCGCTGGAACTGAAACTTATCTTTGCAGACTAATCCGCAGTTTTTTTCCCATGAATAGAACCTTCCCCCGCTTCGCCGTTGCAATTTCCAGCCTTGTGCTGGGTTCCGTGTTTTTCGCCGGTTGCGCCTCCCAAGGCGTACACAACCCCTCGGGCGTCCCGGTGACCGAAATGAAAGCGGATGAGCGCGGTTTCGTGGCCGGCACCGGTGTAGAGTCCCAGGATCTCGTCTCCGTGACGGACAAAATGGCGCGTAGCATTCTCGCGATTCCGGAGATTGCCCGTTCTCAAACCACGCCGCGCGTGGTGCTCGATCTGGTGAAGAACGAAACGCGGTTTCCGATCAACAAGGATATCTTTAACGACCGCATTCGGATTCAGTTGAATTCCAAGGCGGCAGGCAAAGTCCGCTTTCTCGCTCGTGATCGCATGCAAACGCTCGAGCGTGAGCGCGATTTGAAGCAATCGGGCCAAGTCACATCGAGTTCGAATCCGAATGTCGTCGAGTTCAAGGGCGCGGATTATTTCCTTACAGGTAAACTGCAGGGCCTTACCACCAAGACATCGGCGGGAACGAGTGATTATATTTTGTACAGCTTCCAACTCATTGATGCGCGGACTAGTGAAATTGTTTGGGAAGATTCTGCTGAAATCAAGAAGCAGGGCCTGGAAGACGCGGCTTATCGCTAAGCGTCGACTCGTCGCTCTTTCATAAATAACTTTCGCCGATGTCCCGCATGGTTTTCCCATGGGTTGGGTTCGCTTTCGCTGAACGGTTTCGGAACGGCACTCGTTCCGGCGCCGTTCTCGCCGTCATGCTATCCACCTTCGAACTAATGTCCGGTTGCGCCACGCAACCTAAACTCGATGATGCCATCCTAAATATCGGCGGCATCTTGGCCAAGGATGCGTCGGCGGAAAAAGCACGCAGCCTTTTTCACGCTGAAGCGAGCAAAACCTTCATCGGCGAACCCTACGAGCGCGTGATGGCGTACTACTATCGCGCTGTAATATACTGGATGGACGGTGAGCCGGATAACGCCCGCGCGTGTTATCGCACCGGACAACTCATCGATAGCGATGCAGACAATCATGAATATGCGAGCGATTACGTTTTGCTCGAATATCTCGATGGCTTGGCCAGCACGAAACTAGGCGACGACGGCTCTGATGCCTACAACCGCGCCCAACAACTGGCGAAGAACCACAAGCTGCCGCCGTACGATAAAAGCGCTAACGTTCTTTGCTTCGTGGAATATGGACATGGGCCGACCAAATGGGCGGCGGGCGAATACGGTGAACAATTGAGGTTTCGCACGCTTCCCTCGCAGGCCCATGGTGCCAAGCTCACGGTTGAAAATAAACAAGTGCGGCTGCCTCCTTACGACGACCTCGATTTTCAAGCCACCACGCGCGGAGGCCGTGTGATGGACCATATTCTTGGTAACAAAGCTGTTTTTAAGCGAACCTCTGATACGGTCGGCGATGTTGCGCTCTTCGGGGCCGCTGCGGCCGCGGGCAACCGCGGTCGTGATTCGGAAAACGCCGCGCTGGGCCTCGCCGCGGTGGGTCTTATCAGTAAGCTCGCTTCCGCTGCCACCACAAGTTTTTTGACCGAGAAGGGAAGGCGATACCTGCTTTGAGCCGAGAAGTGGTCCTCCATGTGGGTGACCCTTCCACCGATACGATTATTTTCCTTAGTGAAATGAAAAAATGATCGCACGCGTTTAACGTTTTGCGGTCACACCACCCTCATCGGACCTATCCTCCCGACTTATGAAAACCAAATTCATCGCCCTCGCCGGAGCAGCCCTCCTTGGTGTCCTGGCTTCCGGTTGTCAAACGACGCCGGGCCCTTTCACGCCACAGGACACGACGAAGTTCACCGTCGAAAACACGGAAAAATTTGTTCTGATGGACAAACCGACTCAGTACTCCGTGACCTGCACGGGCCTTCAGGAGCGCGTCAATCCTGACGGTCGCCTTGAAGTCGTGGCTAATGTGAAGAATCGGGAAAACCGTCGTATCCAGGTCCAGATCAATTGTGTGTTTAAGGACGACCAAGGTTTCCCGACCGGCGATGAAACGCCGTTCCAAACGCTCATTCTGGGTGAAAACGAGACCCAGGCGGTCAATTTCGTTTCAATGAACAGCCAAGCCCGCAAATACACGATCCGTGTGCGACAGGCTCGCTAAGTCCTGAAGGAGACTCCCCTATGAAATCCCGCACTATTATTCTTTCGCCGCTGGCCGTCTTAGTTTTGTCATCGGTTTCTTTTGCCCAGATGGATCCGCCGCCGCCTGAGCCGCCGGTTCCCGTCACTCAAGCTCCGCCGAAAATGGATCCTGTGCCGGTGACGGATAATCAAAAGCTCTATGCTCCTCCTTCGTCGTTGATCGCGCCGGAGCAAGCGCAAGCGATCGTGGAGCGCTTCAAAGCCGCATATGCGAAGCTCGGAAATCCGCGCGTGCTCTTTTATGTGAACCGGGACCTCGTCGACATCGAATCCGGACTGCAATTGACGGGACGCAAGCAGCGCACCACGTCCACTCAAAGCCAGGTAAAAAGCGATATGACCCCGACGGGTACGCCGAGCAGCTCCACTCAGCCGCAAGTCAACGTCAGCATCGGTGGCAATGCCGGTTCCGGCAGCGTTCCAACCAAAGGCACGGCCGAGAAGAATTCATCCACCGTCACGACGGAAGATACCTATAAAGTTTCGAATGGCTCCAAGCCCACGCTCGCCGATCGCCAAACGGTGCGCGATATCGAGCGCCTCTTCGGACGTCCTCTGCGCGCTGCCGGCGTGAAGCTGGCCGACCAAAAGACAGCCTCTTCTTTGATTGATGAGAAATCACTCGATCATGTTTCCGTGATCGGTTCGGGCGACCAGGCCGCACGTGATCGTGCAGCTTTGACCAAGGTGGCCGACGTCGCGGTCGAGATTTTGGTTTCGAGCCGCAATATTGTGGTTAACGAAGTTTCAGGCGACCGAAGCGTCACGGTTCCCGATATCCAGGCCACGGCGATCCGGTTGAGTGACGCACAGATTCTGGGTCAAGCGACTGCCTCCGATGTTCTCGGCAAGGACCGTCAAGCGGGTCGCTTGGTGCGAAACTTCGACGTCAAAGATATCGCTGAAGCGACCGCCCTTGCATTAATGGAAGACATCAACGGGTCGGCGAAATAAGCCAAGCGATCGTTAACCAGTTTAGACAAAATCCAGCGGAGCCATTTTGGCTCCGCTTTTTTGCGGAATTAACCCGTCTCGTAATGATCTATTAATGAAGTCTGGCCCCAACAGAATACCCAATTGGAAACGGTATCGTTCAAAAAAAGCAGCACGTAAATCGGCCATCTTTTCATAGAGATGAACTGATTTTCCGGATGTGACGTTGCCGTCACGTGGATATCACCCGTTCGACATAAACCCCCCGGTTCCTCACTTGAACGGCAGGGAGGGGATTAATCGCATAAGTGTGCATGAAACTACCACGCTTATCGATTTACTACATCCTCACACTGGCGGTGCCTCTGTTGGGTTTGCACGCTGCTGAAGCGCCGGCCGCCCCCGCCGACGTAAATAAAGATCAATTTGTACGTCTCGACGAAATCGAAGTCGTCGAGGCCCGTGAGTCCGCGCTCACCCAGACCGTGACGGAGGCAAAGCTGGATGCCTTGCAACCGCAATCGGTTCTCGGCACTTCCTATATCAACAATTCTGTGACGCCGACCGCTGACTACAACGAAATCATTCGTATGGCGCCCAGCGTGGCGGGTATCGGCGCCAACGGTCCCGGTCTTTCCGAAACGAAAATGTCCATTCGCGGTTTCCAGGACGGCGAATATAATGTTACGATCGACGGCATTCCGTTCGGCGATTTGAACGGCCCCAGTCACCACTCGACCAGCTACTGGCCTGCCAAGCTCCTCGGCCAAGTTATCGTTGATCGCGGTCCTGGTACCGCCAGCACGTTGGGTCAAGCGACTTACGGCGGCACGGTTGGCCTTTTTTCCAAGGATCCGCGCCCCGATATGGCCTTCATCCCGACGCTGAGCTATGGCAGCTACAACACCTTCCTCGGTCACTTTGAGGCCAACACCGGTGTGATTCCGCAAGCCAATAACGCATCGGTTATCATGGCTTATCAGTACATGAGTACCGACGGGTATCGGACCAATGCCAATATGTATCGAAGCACCTACTATATTAAATATCTCCAACCCGTAGGCAAAAATACCACTATCTCTTTCGTCGGCAGTTACAACAGCATCAAATTCAACAACCCCGACTACACGACTATGACCCAGGCCCAAATCAACACGTTGGGCCGTAATTACGGCCTGTCGTCTGATCCGACCAGTCCGGAAGGGAAATATTACAACTACCAGACCAAGCAGGCTGACATGTACATCCTCGGTGTTCACTCCAATTTCTACGGAGACTGGTTCGTCGATAACAAGAGCTACACCTATTTCTACAACAACGACAGTCATGAGTCGACCGCACCTGGGGTAATGTGTTCAACATCGAACACGACGACAGCGTTGGAACGTTCAAAGCCGGTTTCTGGTATGAGTGGGGCCGCAATCTTCGTTACAACTACTACCTGGATTATAATCCGTCGTATGTCGGCCCAATCCTCCCTGGTGGTACGGTTGATACGACGAAGGGTGGCAACAACGCGATCTCCCCCGGATATTACGCTGGGTATGCATACACTGCACATTCGTATCTCACGACGACGCAGCCTTTCGTGGAGTACAACTGGCATATCACGTCGAGTCTCTCGCTCTTGGGGGGAATTAAATACTACGATCTGAAGCGCGATTATCAGTCTCCGCTGGGACAGGGACCCAAAGTGCCTCTGTATTTTGCCCACGACTACACGAAACCTGACGGTTCGCTCATGTTGAACTACAAGATCAACAGTCAGACTTCGGCTTACGCTCAGATTGCGCAAGGTTTCAGCGCGCCGGATTTGACGTACTTCCAATTGCCGAACATCCAAAGCGACCAGATCAAGCCCCAGACCACGGTTAACTACCAGACGGGCGTGGTCTATAAGAACCAGAAGTTCAATGCCGATGCGGACTTCTACTATATCAACGTCCAAAATACCATCGTCGCGATTCCAAACCCCGCCGATCAAGCCAATCCGATCTACTCTTCTAGCGGTTCTGGTATCGTCTACTCTGGTGCGGAAGCTGAGGCGACTTACTACCTCGGTTACGGCACAAGCATTTATGCCAACGGTTCGTTGAATCGCGCTGAATTCAAGAATTCCAAATACGACGTCAACGGTGTCCCCTCATATACCGGTGCAGCTGGCGTACTTTATTCGGACAAGAATGGTCTTTTCAGTTCACTGGTAAATAAGTGGGTTGGACCGAATACACAGTATAGCAGCCTCAGCACTCCGAATGTCTCAGGTTCAGCGGGGCTCATCGCCAAGGGTGGCAGTTACAATGAACTTTCGTTCGCCGTCGGCTACAGCCACAAGCTTAACTATGTCTATTTTAAGAGTTACAAGGTGAAGTTCCAGGTTGAGAACCTGCTGAATAAAGAAATCCAGGCGCTCGCGGGGGTGAACAGCTCCGGTGTCCAATCCTACACTGTGTTTCCGAAACTCAATGCCTACCTGACGATCTCGGGCGAGTTCTAATCGCTCCACGAATTTCGTCGTTTAGATTTAACCCTCCGGAACTCGTCTTTGGAGGGTTTTTTCTTTCAATCACGCTTTATGTGTCTCCGCAAAGTACTAACCCTGGCGCTGCTCTCGGCAGCTCCTTCTTTCGCAATTGCAGCCGACGCGTCTCGGCACGTCGTCATCGTCGTGTGGGACGGCATGCGACCTGATTTTATTTCCACCGATACGACGCCGAATCTCGCCAAGCTCGCGAGCGGAGGTGTCTTCTTCGCCAATCACCACTCTGTCTATCTCACGTCAACCGAAGTGAACGGCACAGCGATCGCCACGGGTATGTATCCAACCCATAACAACGTGTTGGCCAACGTCGACTATCGTCCGAAAATCGATCCACAGCGTCCCGTTGGCATTGAGAAACCGGCTATCGTTCGCACCGGCGATGATGTCAGCGACGGCCACTACATCCTCCTCGCCGGTGGTGTACGAAGGCGCCGCTCTCCCGCCCGCGGTGGAACTCGCCGCGGTCGAAGTGTCCGGCGATTTCCCCGCCGTTGCGAAAGATGTTTGGGGCAAAGAAAATAAAATCGATCGTGACGCCTGGACGACTTCTGTGCTCATCACAACACTGTGGAAAGAAAAAGTCCCCGCGTTCTCCCTCCTATGGCTTTCCGAGCCTGATTTTTCCCAACACGCGACCGGTCCCGGTTCTCCTCAGTCGCTGGCTGCGATCAAGAGCAGCGATAACAATCTCGGCCGTGTCCTCGCCGAACTCGATAAACGCGGCCTTCGCGCGAGCACCGATGTCATGGTCGTTTCCGATCACGGTTTCAGCACCATCCAGCGCAACGTCGATGTTGCCGTTGAACTTTCGAAAGGCGGTTTCGACTCAACACGAGTAGCTCTCGGTGGTTTGAAGGAGCGCCAAGTGATGGTAGCGAGCAACGGCGGTTCCGTTCTCCTCTACGTCGGTAGGCATGATGCCGAAGTTTCGCACCGTCTCGTCAATTTCCTCCAAAATCAGGATTGGACCGGGGTCATCTTCTCTCGCCAAAAAGAGGAGGGCACCTTTGCCCTGACGGAAGCGAACATCAACCCACCGGAGGCTCCCGATCTCGTCGTCTCGCTTCGTTGGAACGACAGCAAGAGCGGGAACGGTACGCGCGGCATGTACGTTGTAGATGGATTTGAACGCGCCCCTGGCCAGGGCAATCACGCCACGCTCGGGCCAAGCGATACCCACAACACGCTGGTCGCTGCGGGGCCTGACTTTAAACCGGGCGTGACCGACTCACTTCCTACGGGAAATGTCGATGTTGCTCCCACCGTTCTCCATCTGCTCGGCCTTAAGGATGAAGCCGCCAAGATGGACGGCCGTGTTCTGACTGAAGCGCTCGCGGTCGATGGCCCGCCGCTCAAATCCTTGGAATTGAAACACCTCACCGCCAAACACGAGACCTCCGAAGGAATCTGGGAACAGTACCTCCAGATCAGTGAGGTCAACGGCGTTCGCTATCAAGATCAGGGCAACGGTGAACTGAAGAAGAAGTGAAGAAGTTGAGAGATGAGAGTTTAGCGTTGAGGGTTTAGTCTCCAGCCGGTTTCGATGTCTTTAAGCAGCGCGTCGCTTCAACCCGCACTCTCCGCTGAACCTAAAAACTGCAGTTGAACCACAGAGCTCACGGAGGGAAATTCAATGTGAGCCTTGAAAGACGATTTCACCCTATGAATGAAGCTCCACGCTGTGTCGTTTAATTCGTAACGAATTGGCTCTGTATTCTCTGGGGTTCAAATAGGTCTGCTGAATTTAAGCTGATCGACCCTCCGCCTTCCGGCCTCCGCTCGGCTCGCTATCCCATCGCCAGCGCTACAATTCCAACCACCATCGCGCCTGCTGCCCAAAGCCGTCGCCGACCTTCCGCTTCCTTCAGGTATTTGGCACCGATAAACGCGCCGATTACGATGCTGATCTCGCGGGCTGGAGCGATGTAGCTCACCGGAGTAAAACGCATCGCCGTGAGGATCAAAACGTAGCTGACCGGCGAAAGGAACGCGACCCCCGCTGCGTACAGACGGTGACCGCGCCAATGGGTTGCCACCTCGTTGGTCCGCTTAAGAGCAAATGGAGTCAACAAAGCCAGTTGGGTAAAGGCGGTCCCGCCATCGTATAGGATCGGTGGGATCCCGAGATTTGCGACACCGCGGCGGTCCCATAGGGTGTAACTGGCGATAAACACACCCGATATTAATCCGTAGTTCACGGCGTTGCGCAGATGAGCTCGGTCCTGGTGAAACAGTCGGGTGCCGTCCGCGAGAAAGAAAATGCTCAAAATAATGACGAGGCCTCCGACGATCGCCAACGCGGACGGGCGTTCGCCGAGCAAGCCAATTGCAGCCAAAGTCGAAAGGAGTGGTCCAGTCCCGCGCGCCAGTGGGTAGATAAGCGAAAAATCACCCGTCCGATAGCCGCGTTGAAGAAAAAGCGAATAGCCGGTCTTGAGCACGCCGCTCCCGAGAATCCAAAGAATCGCTCGTCCGCTGATTTCTGTTCGATTCATTGCCATGTAGACGATGATCACCGGCACGTACAGCGAACATATCATCAATGCCACGAGGTAAACGAACGGCAACCCCCCGCCAGCTTTCTTGGCGCATAAATTCCACGTCGCGTGCAGACCCGCTGCGCCCAAAACGAGCAAGAGAGAAAACGCAGTCATGAGAGAGGGGCCGGGAGCATCCGTATGCCACGACAAGGCTGCAACCAAAAGGTGGGTCGTCGCGTCCCTGCGACGACTCACCTTGATTTCACTCAACTACGCGCTCCGTCGATTTTGCTTCAAACTTGCGGCCTTCCCTGTGTGCTGATGCGTTGTGGAAAAGCACACCCATTGGACCGAACTGAGGGCGACTATGACCCTGGCAATGCCCATTATTGCCGGACAGGTAGGGCAGATTCTCATGGGCGTGACAGACAATATTATGGTTGGCCACTTGGGTGCTGTGCCTCTCGGGGCGTCCGCATTTTCCAACAGTATTGTCGGCGTGTGTTTCCTTTTCGGTGTCGGCCTGCTTTCGCCTATTTCGGTTCTTACGGCGCGCAGCCGCGGTGGCGGTGATTTTCGCGGAGCGGGCGAAGTCCTTCGTCACGGTTTGTGGATTGCGATTGGGACAGGACTTTCTGTTGCGACCGTTCTTACTGTGTTGGGCCAATTTTTGGATCGCTTCGGCCAGCCTTCAGAAGTCGTCGCAATTATGAAACCATTTTGGCGTTTGATCGTGTGGTCCCTCGTACCTGCACTGGGTTTTCAAGCGCTCAAACAATTTAGCGAGGGATTGGGACGAGCCTGGTTGCCGATGAGCGTTCTCATCAGCTGCGATGTGCTGAATGCCTTGCTCAATTGGGTTTTTATTTACGGACACTTTGGTATGCCGGCGCTCGGATTGACGGGCTCTGCGTTGGCCACATTGATCGCACGCACGCTCGCCTTCGTGGTTCTGGGCGTAAGCCTCGCCACGCGGCGCGATTTCCACGATGCATGGCCGTGTCGGTGGGATCTGGCTTTAGCTAAAGCCAGACTCATCGAAATTCTTCGCCTGGGTATTCCCGCTGCGGCGGGAATCGTGTTCGAAGCCGGCGCATTCAGTCTATCTGCATTGATGATGGGCTGGATCGGCACGCGTGCGCTCGCTGCGCATCAAGTCGCGCTGAGCTGCGCGGCCTTTACGTTTATGTTTCCTCTCGGAATTTCGATCGCAACGGGCATCCGCATTGGCGCCGCCGCGGGGGCAGGGGAGCGCCACCGTGTCAGAGTCATCGGGTTCAGTTCCCTCGCGGCCTCCGGCGCGATTATGGCCACCTACGCTCTGATCTTTTTAGTCGCAGGACACTTCATCGCTCAATTTTTCGTAAAGGATGCGGATGTCATCGCGCTCGCAGCGCGGCTGCTGATCGTCGCCGGTATCTTCCAATTGTTTGACGGTATGCTTACACTACGGCTCAACCGCATGACCCGTGAGCGTGCCTAAACGCTGAGTTTTGCGCGTACGTCGGACAGCGAAAGCCCAGCTACCGACACAATTTTTTGCCGCGATTTGTCCCCATGGACTACGCTGATGGCGCGACGAGGAACGCCGAGCTCGTCCGCCAAAAAATCACACAACGCTGCGGTGGCCCGGCCGTCTTGCGGCGGTGCGCTCACTTTTATTTTAAGCATATCGCCCATCCAGCCGATCACTTCGTTTCGAGATGCGTTGGGAATGACTTTGAGCGTTATGCGACAAGCGTTGTCCATGAGCAAACAAAGCGTCTTAAATCGGCGTGCAGTTCAACAATATCGAACCGTTACCTTTCTTTTTTTTCGCGGTCTACGGACTATATCGCTTCCCTGATGTTATCGCTTTGTTTCACGACCTCCTGGGTGCATCGCCGAGGGGTGGATACAAGGTTTGTTTTTCGTATCCGATAAAATTTTTCGGATAAATATATAACAAACGCAGTGCCGACTTTAGGCGAAGCGTTGAGTGTTTTCAACTGTACCAAGACCACAACGTCACCGAAATCATGCGTTGGATTCATGCCGCCATGCAAAAGAAGCGGGTAGCCGCTGGTGCTTTGCTGGAAATTAATTTTCGCCAGAAGATTTTCCATGCCGACAGAATCAAGGCGTGGTGGAAGTTGGATGCTTATCCAAGATTGGCAGTTCGACATCTCAGTTTGAACGCGGCGATTCTTTACCGTGATTGTCGGCAGAGAACTGACGATCTGGCAGTATGGGTCAGAAAGGTTGCAGCATGAGCAGCTCGGTTTTAGTCATTAACATTCAGGACGAGCGCGATGTTGTGTTGGCGCGTCAACGCGCACTGCAGATTTCCAAGTTGCTAGGCTTCGAGCGGCAGGAGCGGGTACGCATCGCAACATCCGTTTCCGAGATCGCTCGCAACGCCTTTCAATATGCCAAGGAAGGTAGGGTTGAATTCTCCATCGCCTACGAGCCGCGCGATTGTCTGAAAATTAAGATTACCGATCATGGCGGCGGTATTCTCAATCTGGATGAAATCCTGACCGGCAAGTACCAATCGCCCACCGGTATGGGATTGGGGATCATGAGTGCGCATCGATTGATGGACGGGTGTGAGATCGTCACGAACGGCAAAGAAGGCACCGCTGTTGTGCTCACAAAATTCCTGCCCGTGGCTTTGTCAGCCCAACTCCGTCCGTCCGTTTCGGAAATCAGTCAGGAATTGGCGAAGCAGCCGCTTCCGGATTCATATGAAGAATTAAAGCAGCAAAACCAGGAATTGCTTCTTGCGCTAGCCGAACTGGAAAAAAGGCAGGCTCAACTCAATCAACTCAATCATGAGCTTGAGGATACCAATCGCGGTGTTGTGGCTCTATACGCCGAGCTCGATGAAAAGGCGGAATATTTGAAGCGCGTATCTGACGTGAAATCGCGGTTCCTCTCAAATATGACGCACGAGTTCCGCACGCCGCTGAATTCTGTCCTCGGTCTCGTGCGTCTGTTGCTGTCGCGCGTTGACGGTGACGTGACGCCTGAACAGGAGAAGCAGCTCAAGTACATTCAGAAGTCGGCGGAAGATCTCTCGCATCTTGTCAACGAACTCTTGGACATCTCAAAAATTGAGGCGGGAAAAATCACGTTCCGCTCCAGCGAATTCGAACTTGAGGATGTGTTTTCAACGCTGCGCGGGATGTTGCGTCCATTGTTAGCTCACCATCCCGCAGTCAGCCTTTCAATCGAAAGTGCCACGGGAGTGCCTCGATTAAAATCCGACGAAATGAAGCTATCCCAGATCATTCGCAACCTGGTTTCGAACGCGCTCAAGTTTTCCGAGAAAGGTGAAGTGCGTGTCGCCGCCGGAACGGAACCGGGTGACTGGATTCGCATCTCCGTTTCCGACCAAGGTATTGGAATTGCACCTGAGAATCAGCAGCGGATTTTCGAAGAGTTTATTCAGATCGAAAATGATATCCAAAAAAATTTCAAAGGCACCGGGCTTGGTTTGCCCTTAGCAAAAAAACTGACGGAACTCCTTGGCGGTAGCATAACGCTGGAGAGCCAGCTCGGAACCGGGTCAACGTTTACGGTGAGAATACCCCGAGTCCTACGTGTTCCCGGGTCGGTCAATGAGGGGTCTGTAACCGAGGAGCACACGCGTCTTCCTGTTGTGGTCATCGAAACGGATAAAGCGCAAATCGAGCGGATCGCTCAGTGGTTTGCAGATTCTCCGTTTCGAATTGTTCCTCTTCCCTCAGTTGCTGAAGCGAACCGCACCTTGGAAAAGCTGACTCCTCACGCCGTTGTCCTGAGCACGTCGGGAACTGTGGAGGATGATTGGGAGTTCCTCCAGACATTGACGCACAAAGAGGCCAGAAGTTCTATTTTCACGATTGTCCTGACCCCCACGGAATACCATGGGAAGGCGAGCCTCTTTGGAGCAAATGCGTATGCAGCGCCTCCAGTTTCGATCGAGTGGCTAATGGAAAAATTAAGCGCTTGGATGCACGACACAACTCGGAAGGCAATTTTGATCATCGATGATGATGAGTCGTGGAGTTATGTTTTAAAAGAACGTCTCGGCCGCATGGGCTATCGGGTTACAATGGCGACCTCGGGTGTGGCAGGTCTGCAGCGGGCGCGAGAGGAGCGGCCTTCGATCATTTTCCTGGATATTTCCATGCCCGATCTCGACGGCTTTCGGGTCCTGGAAAAATTGCGCGCCAATCAAGCGACTAAAAGCAGCCATGTGATCGTCGATACAGCGCGCGTTTTGACTCCCTATGAACAAGATCAACTTCGGAACCTAGGGGCGCTGATTCTTTCAAAGAATATAGTTGTGAGCAGCACTGCTGCGGCTTTGGCGGGTCTTTTGTCCGGATTATAACCCTCTGTAGCGAACTCCGCATTCATGACTGCCGCATCATTGAAACAGTCCATTCTTATCGTCGACGATAACGAACAAAGTCGCTACGTGATTTCGCGTTCTCTGAGGCAGGCTGATTACGAAATTTGGGAAGCGTACACCGGTCGCGAGGCATTGGAGCTGGCGAAGCGAAAGCCGTCGCTTATTATTCTCGATGTAAAGTTACCTGATATAAATGGGTTCGACGTATGCCGGCAGTTAAAGAAAAATCCGGTTACGTCTTTTATCCCGGTTTTGCAGACGTCTGCCACCTTCGTTCGTAGCGCCGACCGGATTCAGGGGCTTGACGAGGGTGCCGATGCCTATCTCGCGCTACCGATCGAACCCGCGGAGGTGGTTGCAACGGTGAAATCCTTGATCCGGATGCGAAAGGCCGAGGCGGAAGCAATCAATTTGGCCATTCAATGGGAGGCAACCTTTGATGCAATCAACGACGGCATCTGCTTGGTCGACGATGCTGGAGTCGTGGTGCGCTGCAACCGGGGTTTGGCCGCACTTCTAGGAAAACCGGTGGCGGATATTGTTGGACGTCCGTTCACGGATCCGTCCAGCGGTGCCATCTTGGACGCCGTGATTTATGAACGCTTTAAGAGGAGTTTTCGGCGGGAGGTAATCGAAAACAAGATAGGTGATCGCTGGTTTCGAATCACGCTCGATCCGGTCATGCAAAGGGACGAGGGGTGGGGCGCGGTCTGTGTAGTTTGCAATATTACAGATCAAAAATCGCACGAACACCTCATATCAGGACAGAAAGATATTCTGGAAAGAGCGGCCTCGGGAGCACCGATTTCGCAGCTCTTGAGCGCTTTGGTGACCCTTATCGAGAGCCAGGCGCCGGGCTGTACCGTGCAGGTTCTGATGGTGGAAGACGGAAAATTAAAGGTAGGTGCGTCGTCTCGCTTGCTCGATGAATACAATGCCGCGCTCGCAGACGTGCCGTACGACGCAAAGCGGTATAGTGCATTTTGTGACGCAGCCGCTTCTGGAGATGTTATTTCCACAACCGATATTCGCGGCGACCCTCGATGGGGTATTGAGTGGAAAAAGAACACGGAGAAATTTGGCCTAAAAGCATGCGTGTGCGCGCCCATTTGGTCTCCGGACAAAACGATTCTGGGTACATTTATTCTCTACTTCCATGAGCGCCGCAAACCCGATCCCAGTCAGCTTAATCTATTGGAGGTTTCCACCCGGCAGGCGGAACTTGTGATTGACCGCATCCGTTCCGAGATGGCGCTCAATGAAGCCAATCGAACGCTGGAAAAAAAAGTCGCGGAACGGACGGCATTGCTCACTGAAACCACGTCGCAGCTGGAGTCGTTTTGTTACACGATTTCACATGACTTGCGCGCCCCGCTGAGGACGCAGCAAGCTTTTGCCGGCATTCTCTTGGAAAACTATGGACCCCAGCTCGACGAGGAAGGCCGGGGCCATCTTCAACGTATCGTCAAAGCGGCAGGACGTTTGGATCGCTTGGTCAGCGACTTGTTGGCATACTCGCGAATCAGCCGCAGTGAACTGCGCTTCGAACCTATTGCCTGGGAGGGCATTGTTCGCGAGATGCCGGTCTTGTTTCAGGAAGAAATTAAAGACAAGGGAGCAAACGTGAGCATTGGCACCATTGAGTCACCGGTTTGGGGTCATTTCCTCTCGTTGGAGACGGTTATCACAAATCTCTTCGGCAACGCGCTGAAATTTGTGAGTCCGGGTGTCGCGCCTCGAATTAAAATTTGGACGGAGCGCGGAGCCGGGGCGATCCGCTTGTCTGTCCAGGACAATGGCATAGGTATCGCGATAGAACACCACGAACGCATTTTTGGTGTATTTCAACGACTGCACACATTTGACGAATACCCCGGTACGGGCATTGGTTTGGCTATCGTGCGTAAAGCAGTGGAACGGATGAACGGTCGCTTGGGTTTAAGTTCCGAACCCGGGAGGGGCAGCGTATTCTGGGTGGAACTTCCCTCGTTTTAATGTATGCAAAATCCCATGACTGACGGAGCTCCTATTGTTGATCGGCATCTTCTCCAAGTCGAAGACGATGAGGATGATGTCTTTCTCATTAAGCATGCGTGCAAGAAGTTGGCCCTCGGCTATTCATGGCATGTGGTCCGCGACGGAAGCGAAGCCTTGGCCTACCTGTCGGGCGAAGGCCGTTACGCCAACCGTCAGCTCTTCCCGTTTCCCAAGCTTATTTTGCTCGATCTTAATCTACCCAAACTCTCCGGTTTTGAGCTCCTCAAATGGATTCGCGCCGATGTTCAATTTAATAAACTGCGCGTGATCGCTTTTTCGTCCTCGATTCGCGAGTCCGATATCGTGCGGGCCTATGAGGCGGGAGCTAATGGCTATTTCATCAAGCCTTCCTCCGCTGACGGATTCCTCCAAGTCATGCGCTCGGTCCGGGATTTTTGGCTCACCGGCAAGACCCTGCCCTTGGAAGGAAACATGGTTCCTTATTTCAAGGAGCAAGGCCCAACCGATTGAAAACACACAGACAGTTAGAGCCGTTGGGTTCGGCCAACTTTAAGATACGCTCCAGGTGTCTGCTTTTCTAAGGAGCCAGGGCTTCGGATAAGGCAGCAATGATTTCCTCAGCCGGCTCGCACCCGATCGAAAGGCGTAGGAGTTCGGGGTCGAGTCCATTGGCCTTCAGTTTTTTGCGACCCTCTTCGGACATCACCAGGTCGAAGTGCGCGAGGTAAATGAACGGACAGATCAGCGTACTCTTCATTCCGAAACTTGGCCCCTTGGGTAACCGGAGCCGGTCGTAGAACTGCGCGATCGGCATATTGAGCGAGAAGGAAACCACGCTGCCGATTGCATCTGGATGCCGCGCGATTCGCAGGTAGTTTTCCCGAGACTTTGGATGCAGCGACCAGAATACCTCTTTAACCGAAGGATGAGAACACAGGAAATCAACCACCGCAGGGGAACTACGGTTGATTTGGGTAATAACCGAATCGTAGTTACCAATTTGTGCGGCGAGACGGTCGACATCGCGCGAGTAAACGGGCTCCACCTCGCGACTCACACCGGCGCGGAGTGCAGCTGCGTTTGGTGTGTTCGGGTTCACGATGGCCGCGCACAAGATCACGTCGCCTTCTCTGGCGGTATATTTGGTGAGGCTGTTTACGACGATATCGGCATAAGACAGAATATCGATATTGAGAGGAGACGCGAGGGTAGGGTCGAGCACCAGCGGCACGCCATATTTGCGGGCGAGCATTTGTACCACAGCGAGATCAGGTGTCTGTACTAAAGGATTGGTTGGCACTTCCGTGATTACACCGGCCAGCGACGCACCGTGCTCGGCGAACAGGCGTTCGAGCGCGGGCAGATCAAAAATATCGGACAGGTGCAGATAATTTCCATTCCCACCGGCAAATTTTTGAAGAATTGCGATGGTATCGAGATAAAGCCAGCCGAGCTGAAGCCATTTCGTGCGCCCCTGTGGACGTTGGATCGCATCAATTGCTCTGAACGTTGCATAGATCGCGTTCATGCCGTTGGGCGCGAGAAAAATATCGCTCGATGCGACGCCATGACCGTAAGCGCGGGTGAGCACGTCCACGATGTGTGTCTGCGAGTTCCCTTTGAAGACAGATTCCGCTTGCGGAGTTGCGAGCCTGCCTGCTCGGAGCAGAAAGTCTTCGGCCGCGCGCGATGATAAGAAGCCACCTGTGTGTTGCAGGAATGCCTTCGCCTTGGCGTTCAGCTCCACGCTTTCCACGAATGTCACCCCGCTGATCCCTTCATGCGAAATGAGGTCAACTTGGGCTGGCGCTAGGTAACCCTGGAGCAGCCGAGCCATCTGACTCGATGTGGTGAGCCAAACTGATCGTCCGACGAAATTTAATCGGCGAGCGATAACCTCGCCCGTTTGTTTGAGGTAGGGATGATATACGAAACGAGGATAGCCCGATGTGAGGTAGCGGGTGATCTCAGGATCCTTCTCCTCATAGCCAATGACCGAGCGCATCGTCGGAAGGCTGCACGAAACACCGTGCGTACTCTCGGGAATACGTTGGCCGAGCGGAAGAGGAGAAAACGTGGTCATCTTTTTATCTATGATTTATGAGTACGGGGTGGCCAAATGCAACTCCACCTAACTTTGGCTTTCTTGGTCTAATAAACCCGGGCTTTTGAAAAAATGGAATTGGCCTCTGGACGCCAGCGAGCTAGACTTCTCCGGTGCAATCCTCGCAAGTGGTTCTCTGAAAAATCACGAATCGTCTGTCATAAATCATAAATTACCTTCCCTCCCATGCTCCAAGCGATTCTCACCCTGAATTACATCGCAGCGTTCGTTGTCGCAATCGTCGGCTTTATGTTGGGTTGGCTTTGGTATTCGCCGGTGTTGTTTGCAAAACCGTGGATGGCAGAAATGAAAATCACTCCGGAGGCAATAAAAGCAGCCAAATACAACATGGCGCGCTTGTTTGCGACCGGACTCCTTTGCACGTTTGTATCCACCATCGGCCTCGGGGTCATTATCAATGCCTGTCACACTGCCAATCCGCTGAAAGGCGCGGCGGTCGGACTCTTTATCGGTATGACCATTGTGGGGGCGAGGTTTAAGAATGGCTCTCTTTGGGAGGGCAAATCAGCCAAGCTTCAAGCCATTACAATCGGCCACGAGATCGCGCTGTTCACCGTGCAGGGCGCGATCCTCGCCTTGTGGCATTGAGAAGTTGCCATTGCGAATACCCGGAGCGGCCGAGCTGCGACCAAACCATGGGGCGTGTGATATGTGATGTGTGACGAGCGAAAACCGATGGAAGAAGTACACCGATCCCGCAGAGCATTTTTATGGCATTCCGGGCTATCTCTGAAACCTCTCGTTCTCTCGTGTTCAAAAATCAGTGTCGGCTACGGGCCTGATATGTTTTCGTATATTTCGCGCATTTCGTCGGGACCCGTTTGTGGTTGGGATTGAAACTGCAGACACAACCTGCGATTCCGTCGCGCGTGAAAATCATTTCTTGGAACGTCAACGGAGTGCGCTCGGCGTTGAAGCGCGGACTTTTGGAGTACATGGAAGCAAGCGATGCCGACGTGTTTTGCCTGCAGGAAATTAAAGCGGTTCCCGGCGATGTTCAGCACGTCAAGTGGCACACGAGCTACGAGGTCTTTTGGAATCCCGCGCAGAAAAAAGGCTACTCAGGAACCGCTCTGTTCACACGAATCAAGCCTATCGCGGTGACGCACGGTATCGGGATGCCGGATCACGATACGGAAGGGCGTGTTATCACGGCCGAGTATGCGGACTACTATGTGCTCGCCGTATACCAGCCGAACTCCCAACGCGGATTAACCCGCCTGGAGTATCGCACGAACGCGTGGGATCCGGCATTTTTAAAATATCTCACGAAGCTGAAAAAAAAGAAGCCGGTGATTTTCTGTGGCGACCTCAATGTAGCCCATCGCGAAATCGATTTAACAAATCCCAAGACAAATAAGCGCAACGCAGGCTTCACCATCGAGGAACGGGATAATTTCACGCGGCTGCTCGATACCGGGTTTATCGACACATTTCGAACGTTGGAGACGGGTCCCGGCCATTACTCCTGGTGGAGTGTGATGAGCAATTGTCGCGCGCGGAACATCGGATGGCGCGTTGATTACGTGGTCGCATCCGAAACCCTGCAAAAAAGCCTCAAGCGCGCCTGGATTTCCCCGGAGATCATGGGCTCAGATCACTGCCCGGTCGGAGCCGAATTTTTGTGATAGGCGACAAGAGATCAACAAAGTTGGATGGCGCGTTGTTAAGGTGAGTCATCGCGTCCCTGGGACGGCATTTCGCGATTGAGACGTTCGCCCTCCTTACCAGGCCGTCGCAGGGCCGCGACGGCCCACCTTAACGCATCACATGTCACATCCACTTCCCTTTCTGCGTGCTTTGCGAGGGTTCGTCGTTTAATTAAATTCCATGAAACTTTTCATGCGTATTTCGGGCGTGATCGTAGCGTTGGTTTTGATTCTGGTGGTCGTGGGTTTGTTTCTTCCCCGAAATTTCCGCGTTGAACGTGCGGTGGTGATCAATGCGAAACCACAGGTTATCTTTCCGCTAATTGGCGATTTGAAGAATTGGTCGCAATGGGGCGTTTGGTACGAACGCGATCCGAAAATGACGGTCACCTATTCCACCGTGACGACTGGGGTGGGAGCCATTTCTGAATGGACGAGCAAGACGGAAGGTCATGGCAAGGCGACCATCACAAAAGTGCAGGCGCCGCTGAATTTGATTTATCAATTGGACTTCCCTGAGTTCGGTATGACGTCGACGGGGAGTTTTGTTCTTATTCCCGATGACAACGGAACGACCAAGGTCATCATGGGTGACGAGGGCGTCCTCAGCGGAAATCCGCTTGTGCGCTGGATGGGCGTATTTATGGACAATTTAGTCGGACCCGATTTCGAGGCTGGACTGGCAAAGCTAAAAAAGGTTTCTGAGAAATCGTGAGCACTCTTAAAGAGCTGATGCTGGGCTCGCCGCGGCTGACGCTTGCGGTCGCGGAGAGTCTCACCAGCGGTCATGTTCAGGCGAGCATAGGTGCGATCAGTTTCTGCGCGAGTCGCAGAAGAAATGGCGCGCGGGGTTTGTCTCTTATTCGGCAGCGATATCGGTCTCGCCACGACTGGATATGCCGAACCCGCCCCGGCTACTGGAGTGACCTCGCCCATCGCGTGGTGGGCACTCTGCCACCGCGATGCGCAACGCACGCTGGTCTCGTGCGGCGGCAAAATCGAGCATCCCGGACTTGGACGCATTGAAATGCAAAAAGCCGTGACTGAAGAGGTGCTGAACGAGCTGGTTAGCTACCTAAAAAAAATCCGCAAGTCCGGTTAATATCTTAATACTTCGGATTTTTTCACCACAGAGGCACGGAGACACTGAGCTATGATTAAATGGTTCGGCTCAGTGTCTCCGTGCCTCTGTGGTGAAAAACCCAACATTCGAGCGGCTTACCGGAGACAATTCGCTCCGCTACCAAGAGATCCGCTCAAGTCAGCGTGTTCTGAAAAAACTCGATCACCTCGCCACTCGGCCCTTCGCAGAAGAAAATCCGAATCGGCACTGGTGACTGAATCGCCGCCTCACCGCTTGCGGTGTTGGGGATGGTGGCGTCCTTGGGCTCCATCGTAATCTTGGCGCCCGCAGCGCGGATGCGAACTGCGACATCATCCAAGCGCGTGGTACGAAGCGCGAAATGAACAACTGCGCCATTAGGAGCGGGCATGTAGGCAATATCCTCAAAAACTTCGAGATAGTTGCCGTCGCCGGAATCAAGCATCACTGCCCGCTGGGGCGCGGCGCGCCACGCCACTTTTTCGACGAACCCAAGTGTATCCTTGTAGAAACTCATTGTGGCGTCCCAGTTGCGGGTCTTGACGGAGACGTGGTGAAAACCACCATCACCAAGGATCGGATTAGGCATACAAATCGCGATAAACGCCGAGAGTAGTGAAATGAATTAGAAACCGCCTAGACAAGTGCCGGCTTGTCGCCGGTCACTCATCACTTCTGTTTACTGCTTCGCAAGCTTTTGCACGTAGTCCATCAAGAACTTTACTTCATCTGGCACCGTTACGTAGTTGCCGAAAAGGAGCTCGGGAAGATTGTACGTGGTATTGTAGAGGATGTGGTTGCCGGCATCGTTCGGCGTCAAGTAGTTCGTCTTGATCGTCGCTCCGGCATAAAGTCCGTTCACGGTGCTGTAGACCAAAACCGAATTGCGGATGATGTAAGTGGATTTTTCCGCTTCCTTTTGATTGGGACCCGCAACTGCGTCGGCATCTACCCCGAAATTGAAGCGGTTGCGAAAGATGAGTTTCACACTGGTATCGTCCATCAGCATGTAAATCGTATCCACGCCTTGGCCGCCGATTTGAAAGCCGAGACTGATTTCGCCGGCATGCAGAAGACCCGGGACGCTCCACGAACCATCGGGCTTCTTGGCCAGCACCACGCCATAACCACCTTTAACCCCGAGGAGTAGACCTGCCTTGAACTGGTGAACGATGACAATGCCCTTGGCTTGGCGGAAAACTGCGGCGGGCACTGCGGTCTCAGGGTGGAACTGCAACTCCTGTAGAACGGCCTCACAGGTTTCGACACGCTTGATGTAGTCGGCGCGCGAATATTCGGCGCGCACCGCAGCGGTGCAAAAGGACAAGAGAGCGGCGAGAACGAGTAGTTTTTTCATAGCGAGACAGTCAGAAAATTGGGCAAAACGCGGATATGTAAAGGGATCAATTTGGTGTAACTAAGCAGGCCCGAGGGCACTTGGAAAGCGCGGAGTCATACCCTAACGAATGAAGCCGGAACCCAGGACACCAGGAACGAGAAGCAGATTTGGCCGGTTTCCGAGCCCATTCTTAAGTTCCTTGCTTCCGGCTTTAAAGAGCCTTTGCGGAAATTAATCCAATCCTCTGGCTTCGAGGTCAACTTCGTCCCAACCGAGATAATGTCCAAGTTCATGAAGGTACGTCAGACGCACTTCTTCATGATATGTTTCCAGGTCTTCTTCGGCGTAGTCCCAGATATTTTCGAGGAAGAGAATAATCTGAGCCGGTAAACCGCCGCTACTTCCCGTATCGGTCCCATGCGGGTCTCCCACAAAAAGGCCCAAAATATCCGGCTCCCAGCCTTCCTCTAAAATGGCATCATTGGGTAAAGGTTCGTAACTCACCGGCACCGCCTCAGCCAAAGGGCGGACCTCCGCAGGCAGCGATCGCTGTGTACGACCAACGATCTTCTCGGCTAAAACGATAAGTTCGGACAGCTCCACATCCCGAAATCTACCCGCTGGTCAGAGATGTCAATTCGGCCGCAGCCAGAAGTCGCCTAGAAGCAGTAAGCTTCTAATATGAATAAATCAGAAAACAGGGTGCATTGAAGGTGGGTCGCCCCGTCTCTGCGGCGACATGGGAAGTAGGACGAACACTCAAAACTGCGAAAGCCGTCGCCGCGGGACACGACGGACCACCTTCAGACGATCCTTTCATTTTCGGACTGTACATTTTTTTGACCTGTCCCTTAACCCTCGCGTCCCAAACCCCTCGCTTTCGTTAAGGGCCCGTCTTAGGACTAAGGCGGAAATGCCGGGTCGGTCAGAGCGAATCGGTTTGATGCAGGCGAGATGCCTAGTCTACGTCTTGTTGAATGGACATAGCTTGAAAAATAGCCGTAATTTCAAGTCAAAGCCGATCAAAATGTAGCCATCGCTGCGTGAGACATTTCGGGAAGAATGAGCCGTGAAGGAGTGCAAGACGACCAGTCCACGGGCCAAAAGAATTGTGCAAAGCAATCGCTAAACTTTGACGGTGAGGGTGAGGAAGGACTGCCGTGTTACCTGGAACCTACAAACTTAGTCATAAATGGACGCCCTATTTGCTTACGTAAAATCTTAGTCCTTCATCGCCATAACCCCGACGGCTGGCCCAGCGGTCCCGCCCATCTTAGGAAGAATCGTTCGCTTTGCGTCTTGGCGCCTTTGCGCGAGCTTTTCCGGCGTCGCGCACGTCCGGGAGCCGGACGACTAATGCTAAACCAGGCGTTCGAAGGATTCATTTTTTTTGACCTGTCCCTATTAGGCTTTTCCCCGCCACCGCTATCTACACTAAATGGCGTAAAGGAGGTGAGTCGTTGCGTACCTGCGACGACATCAAAAGTAGGACGGAGATCGAAAGCGCGAAAGCCGTCGCTGGGATGCGCCGGCCCTCCTTCACATGCGTTCTTTCGTTCTCGCTATTCCCGGTTCGGCACCCGGCCTCTCTGCCTATTTCTTCGCTAACGCGAAGTGGTGGCCGATCGGCTGACAGGCTCTTACGAGTTCGGCCGAGAGTACGGCGTAGTCCTTTTCGATCATCCCCGGTCCGGCGAGCTCTTGTTTGATCGCTTGAAGTCGGGCGTCCAACGGTTTGCCGGCTTTGGTCGCCTGCTCCTCTTTTTCCTCTATGGCTTTGGCCAGCGAGGTCGGATCCAATACGTCGATCTTGGCGCGAGACATACTGTATACTTGGGCGACGATGTCGCGCCAACGAGCGGCCAGACGCGTACGCTCGGTGTTGATCTTAGTTGCCTGAGCTCCTTGAGCATATTCCGGCGTTTTCGGATTTTCCGCCAAATTGATTCCTTTGGCCAAGTCCGCCGCGGCATATTCTCCGACAACCTGGTTGTCGATTTTGAGCACATAGGTGCCGTCGGCGAGACCGCTGATCTGGAGCGGTTCTTGATCGAAATCCTCGATGAACGGAACGAGTTGAAGCGCGGGTTTGGCATCGTCCGGGACGACCAAGGGCAAGGCTTGTTCACGACAATCGAATTCAATACCCGTCGCGGACGTTGTCACTCGGCTGATTGTGCAGTTCTCCGACTGAATGATCTTCCCCGTCGAACTCAGCGAAATCTGCGCGACAAACCGGGGCAGGGCCTGCGCCTTCAAAAACGCATAAGCCATGACGAAATGGCCAATCGGTCCTGGATGGATACGATCATTTCCGACCAGCGTGAACGCCGGGTTCTTCTTTTGCTCAACCTGGTTGACATCATTCATCACGTCAT
>WNFI01179207.1_pt1 | contig 43375 bp, 41 predicted proteins | sample 5400471 | NCBI WGS metagenome assembly WNFI01 (sample SAMN13153348, study PRJNA577476) | soil metagenome | isolation source: 100 cm saprolite on Douglas fir-dominated hillslope | place: USA:California | collected 2013-09-17 | reverse complement strand
CTGGCCGGGCCGGCGTGCAGGTGCATCACGATGGGCACGTGGTCCGCTAAGAGCCGGTTGCTGGCGGCGCGCTCGTTGAAATCGAGCGGCTGGCCGCGGCGCAGCACCGGGATGCCCGCCATGGTGATGTCCACGCACGCGGGATCGAAGGGAACGCCGGCGCGTCCGGCCGCAGCGAAGACGCGGCCCCAATTCGGATCGGCGCCGGCGAACGCAGTTTTCACCAGCGGCGAAGTGGCAACCGTTTCCGCGATGCGCCGCGCGGCAGCATCACTCTTCGCGCCGCGCACTTCGATTTCGATCACGCGCTGCGCGCCTTCGCCGTCGGCGACAATCTGCAGCGCCAGTGAGTGGCACACTTCCTCGAGCGCCGCCGCGAAATCCCGGTGCGCTTTCGTTCCGCTCTTGATCGCCGGTGCGCCGGCTTCTCCATTAGCTAAGACCAACAGCGCATCGTTCGTCGATGTATCGCCGTCGATGCTGATGGCATTAAACGTTCGCGCGGTCACTTCCTTGAGCGTCTTCTGTAGCAGCGATGGCGCAATGGCTGCGTCCGTGGTCACAAACGCCAGCATCGTCGCCATATTCGGGTGGATCATGCCAGCGCCTTTCGCGCAGCCCACCATGTGGATTCGCTTGCCGGCCATTTTGAAAGAAGCCGCCGCCGTTTTCGGGCGCGTGTCCGTGGTGCAGATGGCCAGCGACACTTCCGCAAACGACCGCGCGGAAGAACGCCGATGCCGCGCCAGGAGCGGCACGGCGCGCAAAATTTTGTCCAGCGCCAGCGGAACTCCGATGACGCCCGTCGAGCAAACGAAAACTTCTTCTGGTTTGCAACCCAGGCGCTTCGCCGTTTCCGCGACGGTGCGCACCGCTGCCGCATGCCCCGCGGCGCCGGTGGCGCAATTCGCGTTGCCGGCGTTTACCACTACCGCGCGCATTCGCCCTTTCGACGCGCGCAAGTGCTCTTTGGAAATCAGCACGGGAGCGGCGACCACAAGATTTTGCGTGAAGACCCCCGCCGCGGAAGCGGTAACGTCGCTGGAGAGAATCGCGAAGTCAAGCGCGCCCGTTTTTTTCAGCCCGCAGGCGGTCGCGGCGAAGCGAAAGCCGCGGGGAAGAGAGACTTCAGACAGAGCGTGCTGCATTCTCGGCGGAGTCATGGCGTGAGCGCGATGCTCACGGAAGGGACCTCCGATCCTCCGCGCCCTTCATGGATGCTGCGCCCTGCAAAAGCGCGCGTCTCTCCGAGAGCGTTTGTTGAAGTCGAACAGCTTGCGTGCTCATGGCTTGGCTCCTGGCTTGCTCTTTAGTTTGGCGATGCGGTCCTGCAAATCGGAAATGGCGGCGCGCACGGATTCCGGTGCGGTCCCGCCGGGAACTTTTTTGGCGGCAAGTGCTGCGTCCACGGTCAAGCCGCCAATAAAATCGGCTTCAAACGCGGGAGAAATTTTCTTGAGCGTTTGAAGGGGCAGCGAAGTCCACGGGACATTTTGCTTTTCTGCTTCGCGCAACACTTTGCCGACGACGTCGTGAGCTTGGCGGAAAGGAATTCCTTTGTGCACCAGGTAATCCGCGGCTTCGGTGGCCAGCAGCACGGGATTGGAAGCCGCCGCGCGCAGGCGATCGATGTTGAATTTTGTGGTGGCGATCGCGCCGGTTGCCACAGCGAGCATGTCTGCAACCTGGTCGTGCGCGGAGAAAAGCGCTTCCTTGTCTTCCTGCAAGTCGCGGTGGTAGCTGCTGGGCAAGCCTTTCAGCGTGGTGAGCAGCGCGAACAGCGCACCGGTGATGCGGCCGGTCTTGCCGCGAATCAGTTCCCACGCATCGGGATTTTTTTTCTGCGGCATCAAGCTGCTGCCGGTGGAATATTCGTCGGGGAGAATGACGTAGGCAAATTCCTGCGAAGCGAAAATGACAAAATCCTCCGCGAGGCGCGAGAGATGCGTGGCGATTCCGGCGAGTGCAAAAAGATAATCGAGCGCGAAATCGCGATCACTCACGGCATCAAGGCTGTTCGCGGTGATGCGTGAAAAGCCGAGGTCGCGCGCGACGGCGTTGCGATCAATCGCAAACGAATTTCCGGCGAGCGCACCGGAACCCATCGGACACGCAAAATGCGAAAGCAGAATCGGCTGGGCGTGCTGCATGTGCGTCATGCCCGCCATGGGCACGTAGATGTTGGCCTTGGCCTGCTGCAAAAAAACGTTGAGCAGCGATTCAAGGCTGCGCTGCACTTCGGAAACCGCGTCCATTACAAACAAACGAAAATCGGTTGTCACCAGTTCGTTGCGACTGCGGCCTGTGTGCAATTTCCAGCCGAGCGGCCCGAGTTCTTCGACGAGAGCTTTCTCTATAAAGTGGTGGACATCTTCGGCATCCGCGCCAAAGGTTTCAAGCCACACGGTGTCCGCCTGGGCGCGCGTGGAAATTTTGACCAGCGCAGCCAGCGTTTGCTTCAGTTCGGCATCGGTCAAAATGCCGATCGCTTCGAGGGCAATGGCCCAAACAGAGTCCACGGCGATTTCGTACACAAGAAGACGGCGATCAAATGAGAACGAGCGCTGAAACGCGTCGAACTGTTTATCCGGTTGGCGGTCGAAACGGCCGCCCCAGAGGCGATCGTCTTTGCGTTGGGGTTGTGGAGTCATCAGCTTTCGGGTTCAGCTCGGTGACGATGTCGATGACTTAATGAGTTCACGAGTTGCCTTCGGCTTTGGCTTTGGGGCGGACGGTGACGGGCAAAGCGAAAAGGTTGATGAAGCCTTTTTGAGGCCGACGGCACCGGTGACGCGCTGCTGCGAGGCGCTGAAAAATCCGTCGAGCGCGGCGCGCAGCGGCGAAAACCACAAACCGTAGTAAACCAGTTCGGCATAGCGCAGCGAAAGCGTTTGCTGAAAATGCGCGGTTTCGCGATCCACGGTGAGCGCTTCCAGTTCGCGGTGCGCGGTGACCAGCAGGGTGCCGCCGGGAGTTTCGTACGCGCCGCGCGACTTCATGCCGACGAGGCGATTTTCGACGATGTCGGCGCGGCCGATCCCGTGTTTCGCGGCCACTTCGTTCAGGGTGTTCAGCAATTCCACTGGGCTGGCCTTGGCGCCGTTCACGGAGACAGGGAATCCGGCTTCAAAGCCGATTTCGACTTCCGCGGCTTTATCCGGCGCTTTTTCCGGGGAGACGATCCATTGCCACATGGCTTCGTTGGGGGAATTGGCGGGATCTTCGAGCTCGCCGCCTTCATGGCTGAGGTGCCAGATGTTGCGGTCGCGGCTGTAGATATTTTTTTTGCTTTGCTCCACGGGGATGTTGTGTTTTTGCGCGTAGGCGATGGCGTCTTCGCGGGAATCGATGTCCCACTCGCGCCAGGGAGCGATGATCTGCAGATTTGGCGCGATGGCTTTGTAGGCCAGTTCGAAACGCACCTGGTCGTTCCCTTTGCCGGTACAGCCGTGCGATAAGCCATCGGCGCCAAGTTTCAACGCGATCTCCGCTTGCCGCTTGCCCAGGATGGGTCGCGCCATGGATGTGCCGAGCAGATACGTGTGCTCGTAGACGGCGCCGGCGCGCAGCGTGGGCCAGATGTAGTCGCGGACGAATTCTTCGCGCAGGTCTTCGACGTAGGCGGTGGAGGCGCCGGTGGCGAGCGCTTTTTTTCGCGCGGCTTCGAGGTCTTCCTGCTGGCCGACGTCGCCGATCATGGCGATGACTTCGCACTGATAATTTTCTTTCAGCCAGGGAATGATGATGGAGGTGTCGAGCCCGCCGGAATAGGCGAGGACGACTTTTTTTGGCTTTGGCTTGCTCAGTGCTGTTTTCACAATTCCTCTCTCGTTTGGTTGGTCGTGAAATTTTTCAACCGTAAAAGCGGCGGCAAGACCGCCGCACTCCAAAGGCCGCCAGCAAGATGCTGGCGCTATGTGCAGTTGGTGCATGCATCGCTAAGTTAGAACAACGTGTGCAGGATGGCCTTCTGCACGTACATGCGATTTTCGGATTGGTCGAGAACGAGCGAGTGCGGGCCGTCGAGAATTTCCGGGGTGACTTCCAGGCCGCGGTGCGCCGGAAGACAGTGCATAAAGACAGCGTCGGGCGCGGCAAGGGACATCAATTGCGCATTGACCTGGTAGGGCTGAAACACCGCGTTGCGGACTTCGCCCTCCTCCTCGAAGCCCATGCTGGTCCAGGAATCGGTGTACACGCCTTGAGCGCCTGCGACAGCTTCGCGCGCGTCGGTCATCAAGTCGATCTTGGCTTTCGTTTCGCGAGCGACGCGCTTGCCGTCGGCCACAACTTCGGCAGCGGGGGCGTAGTCGGGCGGAGTGGCAATGCGCAGATGAACGCCAAGACGTGCGGCGAGATAGATCAGCGAATTGCAGACATTGTTGCCGTCGCCGACGTAAGCGAGCTTGAAGCCGCGCAGCGCGCCGAATTTTTCCTCGAGAGTGAAGAAATCGGCGAGCGCCTGGCAGGGGTGAAATTTGTCGGAGAGCGCGTTGATCACAGGGATGTCGGCGTTGGCGGCCATTTCCTCGAGAACGCGCTGGTGATAGACGCGCGCGACAATGCCCTGCACCCAGCGATCGAGATTGCGCGCGACATCGGCGATGGACTCGCGGGCGCCGAGAGAAGCGGAAGCCTGCGTGTGGTCAAGGAAAATCACGGAGCCGCCCATGCTTTGGATACCGACTTCAAAGGTGACACGCGTGCGGAGCGAGGGCTTCTCGAAAATCAGGGCGATGAACTTGCCATGCAGGGTGGAGGCGTAGCGGACGGGGCGAGCTTTTATATCGGCAGAGAGATGGAGAAGTTCGCGCGTATGCGTGGGACTCCATTCGCCTCCGGTGAGGAGATCGTTCGATAAGGAAATAGGCGCCACGAGAGTGGTAGTGGTCATGTTTTACCTCGCTGCGGATTGCGCGAGACGCCGCGGATTTGCGGCGGCTTGCGCAGGAGCAGAAATGGATTTTGGAGTTTTTGCGAGAACGAGCTCAAACAAACGGAGAAATTCGCGAACTTGCGCGCGGGTGATAATGAAAGGCGGCAGCAGGCGCAAAGTAAAGTCGTGAGTGCAATTGATGAGCAAACCCTGACGCAGAGCTTCAGCAACGAATGGATTGCCATCGATGGAGAGTTCGACGCCGAGGATCAAGCCTTCGCCGCGGACTTCGCGGATGAAATCGAATTTGGCGGCGAGCTTGGCGAGGCCTTCGCGGAGCTCGGCGCCGCGGGCGCGGATGTTGGCGAGCAGCTTTTCGCTTTCGATGATGCTGAGAAATTCGAGGGCGGTGGCGCAAATCAGCGGGCCGCCGCCGAATGTCGTGCCGTGCAGGCCTGGCGAGACGCGCGAGGCTACGGCTTCGGAGGCCAGGATTGCACCGAGAGGCAGACCCGCAGCGAGCGGCTTGGCAACGAGCACGATGTCGGGCTTGGAGGAGAATTTCTGGTAAGCGAAATAGCGCCCGGTGCGGCCGAGACCGCATTGAATTTCGTCGGCGATAAGCAGAGCGCCGTGCTGCGAGGCGAGGGAGCGAGCGCGATTCCAGAAGGCTTCGGTAACGGCGTGGATGCCGCCCTCGCCCTGAATGGTTTCGAGGATTATGGCGCAAACGGTGTCGTCGAATTTGGATTCGAGATCCGCGACGTCGTTGAACCCAACAAATTCAACGCTGGGCACGAGAGGCGCAAAGGGCAGGCGGTATTTTTCGGCGGAGGTTACGCTGATGGCGCCAAAAGTGCGGCCGTGAAAGGAATTCTGCATGGCCAGGATGCGATACTTGGCCGCGGGCTTGTCGGGGGCATCAGAGATGGTGCGGGCGCAGAGGCGGGCGAGTTTCAACGCGCCGTCGGCTGCTTCGGTGCCGCTGTTGGAGAAGAAGACGCGATCCATGCCGGAGATTTCGGCGAGCTTACGCGCGAGCGGGCCCTGATAAGCATTGTGGTAGAGGTTGGAGAGGTGGATGGCGCGCGCGGCTTGGCGGCGAATGACTTTGACAATGCGCGGGTGGGCGTGGCCGAGGGCGTTGACGGCGATGCCGCCAAGAAAATCGAGGTATTTCCTGCCAGCGGAGTCATACACATAAGCGCCGTGGCCATGCGTTAGGACGAAGGGCTGGCGTTTATAGGTGGGCAGGAGAAACTGGTCCGCGTCGCTGAGGCGCGTGTCGAGTTTGGGCTTGGGAAGACGCGAGTGCTTTGACGTTTGCACCGCCCGGGCGATTGCTTTCTTTTGGTTTAGCGCGCGCATCATGCCGCCGAGAGCGCTGCTTGTGCGGCGAGCAGGGGTTCCCGCAAAACGCGTGTTCCGGGAATTGCGCTCGCGGGATCATTCGATGCGGCGTCGACCGCTTGCGAGACGCGCAGCAGGGAATCCGGCGAACCGCCGCCGACGATGTGCACTTCGCGGACGCCGCCTTCCAGGGCGCGCTTGGCAGCTTCGAGCTTGAGCACCATGCCGCCGGAAATGACGTGGGATTGCACCAGGCGCTCAATCTCTTCCCAAGTCACGGCGGAGAGAACTTTGTCGCCGTCGAGAACACCAGCGACGTCGGTGAGATAGATCAGGCGGTCCGCACGAAGGTATTCGGCGCAGGCGGCGGCCATGTGATCGGCATTGATGTTGTACAGCTCGTTGTCCGGCCCGAGACCAAGGCAAGGAGCGACGGGAATGAGGCCTTCGCGCCAGAGCGACTCGAGGAAGGAGTTATTCAGGCCGGTGAGATAGCCGACGAAGCCGAGGCTGCCTTCGACTTCGTTGTGAACCATAGGCTCGGCGCGGAAGCAGGAGGCATCGGCGGCGGAAATGCCGATGGCCGGCGAGCCCTCGGCGGAGATGGCGGAGGCGAGGCGTTTGTTCAAAAGGCCGGCAAAAACCATCACGGCAACATCGCGGGTTTCGCGGTTGGTGACGCGCAGGCCGGCCACGAAGTTGCTCTCGATGCCCATGCGTTTGAGCGTGGCGGTGAAAAGGCGGCCGCCGCCGTGGACGACGAGAATTTCGTGGCCCTGCTGGGCGAGCGCGGCGATTTGCCGGGCGAGGGCGCGCACGACGGCGTCGTCTTCGAGTAAAGCTCCAGCCAGTTTGATCACGGTCTTCATTGGAGTGCGGTCTGCTCCTCGATGCCTGACATGAGATTGAAATTTTGAACTGCCTGGCCTGCCGCGCCCTTGCCCAGATTGTCGAGGCAGGAGACGACGATGAGGCGTTTGCCGGAGTTGTCCAGGGAGAATCCGATATCGCAGAAATTGGTGTGTGCGACGTGCTGGAGCTCGGGCAGCGAGCCAGCGGGCCAGATGCGCACCAGGGAACGGCCAGCGTAGAACTTTCGGAAGATGGTTTCGATGGCTTCGGCGGAATACGCCGCGCCGAGCGTCACGTAAATGGTGGAAAGAATTCCGCGAGCCAGCGGGAGCAGATGAGTGGAAAACACGAGACGATCTTCGGGCAGACCAGTGTGCTCAAGAATTTCGGGAGTGTGGCGATGAGAGAACAAGTTGTAGGCCTTGAAATTTTCGTCGACCTCGACGAAGTGGAGGTCGCGACGGGGATCTTTGCCTGCGCCGCTGGCACCGGACTTGCAGTCGCAGACGACGCTGCTGCCCTCGGCGATGAGGCCGGCTTCGGCGAGAGGGCGCAGGGCGAGAATCACGCTGGTGGCGTAGCAGCCGGGATTGGCAATCAGGCGCGCGGAGGCGATTTTGGCAGCGTACAGCTCGGGAAGACCGTAGACCGCTTCGCTGAGCCAGCTTGCGTGGGGAGTGGGGAGCTTGTACCAGGACGCAAAGGTATCCGCGGAGCGAAAACGGAAGGCGCCGCTGAGATCGACGACGCGGAGGCCAGCTTGCAGCAGCGCGGGGGCGATTTCCGCGGAAACTTCGTGGGGCGTGGCGAGGAAAGCGGTGCCCGCATTGCTGGAGGTAATCTCGGAGACGGAAAGGGAGCGCAGGGGCGCTTCACCCACGCCGCGGAGTTGGGGGAAAAGCTCGGCGAGGCACTTTTTGCCTTGCGTTTCGCGAACGTAAAAGACGGGCGACTTGACGGCGGGATGGCGCACAAGAATGCGCGCGAGCTCGAAACCGGTGTAGCCGGTGACACCGACGACGGCAATTTGTTCGGGCTTTCTCATTTCAAGCGCGCCGGCTCACCAGCGATTCGATTTTTTTCTGCAAGGATTCGCGGGATTTTTTGTCAGGAGTGATGATTAAAACGGTGTCATCACCGGCGATGGTGCCGGCGGTTTCCGGGAATTTGGCGGCATCCACGGCAGCGGCGAGGGGCTGCGCGCCCCCGGGAGGGGTCTTCAAGACGAGCAGATTCACCGCGGGGCGAATGTCCTGAAGGAACTCGCCGAGCGCGCGAGCCAGGGAAGGCAGGCCGTTGGATTCTTCCGGCAGCGTGGCGGCGGTGCGGTAGCCTTCCTGGGTTTTGACCAAGCGAAGCTCCTGGAGATCGCGGGAAAGCGTAGCTTGCGTAACGCGCAGTTTTTGCGCGGCGAGGCGGCGGCGCAGATCTTCCTGATTGGAGATGGAAGCGTCGGAGATGAGGCGCAGGATCTGCCCGTGGCGAAATGTTTTGCTGGTATTCATGGTTCGGTGAAAATATGCACTCACCTGTATATTTATACGTGCGGAGCCCACGGATGTCAATGCCAATTTGGGATTTTCCGGAGACGGACTGTCCGAACGGGCACGAACGGAACGAAAGTACAGCTAATGCAGGATTCGCACCATTCGCGAGGTGCGTAGTGGATTCTCGCGGCCAGTAATGTTACTTATCAAAGAGCCTTCACGACTCATGGGAACACGCTGCCAAACCCCGGGATGCAAGAACGACTCGCCACCGGCGCTTGCCGAGGCGCAACTGTGCGTGCTGCACTTCACGTTGTCGCTGGAGAGCGGGTGCGCGGAGATGCGCCGGGAGACGGCGCTGGGCACTACGGGGCACGAGCGGCAGCGCGAGATCATGCGCTTTATCACGGAAAACGGGGAGAAGCTGGCGCGCGTGGCGACCAGCGGGCTGCACCTCACCGATGATTTGAAGGCGCGGATTTTGAGCACGTTTCTTACGTTGATGAATCTTCGAGAGAATCTGGACCGGGCTTCGATGCGGTCGTCTTACGGGCGGCATACGGTTCCGCGATAGCCTCGCCGCGGTCTGCGGTAAGCGCGAATACTTGCAAGGACATTACGTTGAGATCCTTCGGACCGGCAAAAGGCGCCGGCCCTCGGGATGACAGCGCGTGGGTTTAGTGGGCGACGTGGTTTGCGAATCGTGCGGGCGGGCCAGTATGTCATCAGCCGTAAAAGCGGCGGCAAGACCGGGGCAGTCCAAAAAATTTAGGCGCCGATGTAGCGGGCGTAGAGGGAACGAGCGACGGCGGGATCTTTTGTGCCTTTGAGGATGGCGCGACCGTCTGAGAAGACGGTCATTTCGTAGGGCGGAATGCGGAAGCGGAGCAAGAATTCGTTGTAGCGGACGTCGGAGACGGTGGGAGCGAGGCGGCTTTTGAGCGTGGCCAAATCGAGAGTGCGGCTGCGCTCGTGAATCTGGACGGAATCGCGGCCGCACATAGTGATGTGGGGCTGGGCTTCGCCGTGGAGGTAGGTGAATTCACGGCGGGCGCAGGCGCGGCAGTCCGGGTTGCGCGCGACGCGGAGGGATTGGAAGTGGCCGGTCCAGACGTCGCAGGAGATGAGGCGGCCATGCAGAGCATCGGTGCGGCCGGCCAAAAGTTTCATGGCTTCGGCGGCTTCCAGCGAAGCGATTAGATGGACGATGGGGCCGAGGACGCCGATGGTGTCGCAGGTTTCCTCGAGGCCGAGCTGCTGCGTTTCCATTAGACAGGCAAGGCAAGGCGACACTCCGGGGCGGATGGTCATAGTGAGGCCGTAGCTGGCCACGGCGGCGGCGTAAATCCAGGGCTGATCATTTTGGACGGCAAAATCGTTGATCAGAAAACGCGTCTCGAAGTTGTCGGTGCCATCGAGAATGAGGTCGAAGGGAGCGAGCAGATCAGAGGCGTTGCGCGGGCTGAGGTCGGCGACGATGCCTTCCACGAATACACCGGAATTGAAGGAGCGGAGCTTGCGCTCGGCGGCAATGGCTTTGGGGAGCGCGGCGAGGGCATCGGCTTCGTCAAAGAGGTTTTGACGCTGAAGATTCGAGGGCTCGACAAAATCGCGGTCGACAATGCGCAGTTTTCCGACGCCAGCGCGGACCAGGAGATTAGCGGCGGCGCCACCGATCGCGCCGCATCCGACGATGACGGCGCTGGAGGCGAGCAGGCGCTGCTGGCCCTCCTCGCCAATCGCGGCGAAGAGCATTTGGCGCGAGTATTTTTCGTTAAGAGAAGGGTTCACTTTGTGGTGGCCTTTGTGGAGCGGTTCAAGCCGACGAAAAGGCGCAAGCTAAAGACTGCGCTACGGTTAGCGTTCCGCTACTTATGATAGCGCCAAAGTTCGCGGGACAGGCAACGCCGCTATGCTACGCTTCGTCTGAGCCAGTGGAAGCATGAAAGCGCATTGTGAGCAAGGGTTGCGCAAGATTGCCGCGGCCGCGCTCCTTATGGGAGTTGCGCCGGTGCACGCGCGGGCGCAGCCAGAAACGCCTGCGGGACCGGTGAGCACCGCGACATCGCAGAACCCCGCCAACACCGCCGAAGACGTCGTTGCGGTGCGGATTGTGACGGAAGACGGACGCGTGCTTTCGGAAGCGCCTAGAGGACTTCCCGTTTCGATTGGAAAGCCGCTGGACCGGGAGCAGGTGGCGGAAAGCATTCGGACACTCTACCGTACGGGGGATTACGCGGATTTGCGAGCGATGTCGACGCCGGTGGACGGCGGGGTGCGCGTCGACTTCGTGGTACGGGAGCAACTGTTTTTCAATCAGGTGATCATTCACGGCTTGGTGTCTCCGCCCACGGAGGCTTCGGCGATTGCGGCGGTGCAGCTTGCGCTGGGGGAGCCGTTCCAAGCGGATACGGTGAACGAGGGATTGGAGCGGTTGCGGGAGCTGCTGCGGGAGGAGGGATTCTATGAGACACAGGTTTCGACGCAGACCGTGCCGCATCCGGAGAATCACCAGATGGACGTGGTCATCAACATAGAGCCGGGAGTGCGCGCGCGCATCAAGGAGATTCAGCTCAAGAACGGGACGGAGTACCGAGACGCGGAGATTCTGTCGCGGTCGAAGCTAAGAGCGGGGCGGGGTCTCACCGCGGCACACGTGCAGCGCGGGACTTCGCGCGTGCGCAAGTTTCTGGTGAAAACAGGGCACCTGAACGCGCGGGCGATGGTACGGCGAGGCACTTACGACGCCAAGAGCAACGCGATTCCGCTGGAGCTGGAGATCACGGAAGGGCCGCGGGTGCGGATTGCGGTGACGGGGGCGAAATTTTCCGGCGGGGAGCTGAAGAAGCTGGTGCCGGTGTATCAAGAGGGGGCGGTCGACGCGGACTTGCTGGAAGAAGGCAAGCGCAACATTCGCGAACGGCTGGAGCGCGACGGATATTTCGACGCGGAGGTGGAGTACGCGACGAGCACGAACGAGGTGACGCTCAAGAATGGTCGCAAGGGAACGGAAGAGGTCATCACGTATCGCGTGGAGCGCGGGGACCGGCACAAACTGATGGGGATCGAGATCACCGGGAATCACTATTTCGATAGCGAGTTGCTGCGCAGCCGGCTCACGATTTACCCGAAGGCCTACGCGACGCGAGGAAGATTCAGCCGAAGGTTGCTGGAATCTGACCGGGACTCGATGCGGAATTTGTATTTGGCAAACGGGTTCCTGGAAGCGACGGTGGATGGGCAGGCGCTGGACAACTACAAGGGTAAGGAAGGCGACCTGGTGGTTCGCTTTGTGATTCAGGAGGGCAACCAGACGCGTGTGGCGTCACTGAACATCGAGGGAATTCACGCGTTCAAGGAAGACGACTTGCTGGGCGTGGTGGCATCGACTCCGGGCCAGCCTTACTCGGAATTCAACGTAGCCACGGACCGAGACAACATTCTGGCGATGTACTTCAACGATGGGTTTCCGGAGGCGAGGTTCACCGCGACGGCGGAGAGGGTAAACGGGGAAGCGAACAAGAGCGGCGCAGAGGCCGGCAATGAAGGAGTGGCAGCGAACAATGCGCGGAAGGCCGGCAAAACTAATCAGGCGGACAAAACAAAGGACAGCGAGGCGCTTCAGGGTGATTTCATGCGAGTGGTATATCGCATCGAGGAAGGGCCGCAGACGCGAGTGCGAAGGATTTTGCTGACGGGCTACGAGCACACGCGGGCGAACGTGATTCGACGGGAGATCCGGGTGAAGTCCGACGCGCCGTTGCGGCAAGGAGAGGTGGTGGAGTCGCAGCGGCGGCTGTACAACCTGGGAGTGTTCAACCGGGTGACGATCCAACCGCAAAATCCGAACGGGACGGACACGAACAAAGACATCGTAGTGCTGGTGGAAGAAGCGAAGCGCTACACGCTGGCGTATGGAGGGGGCTTTGAGGTGCAGCGGCTGGCGAGCACGACGAATCCGGCAGGCAGCGAGGTGCAGGCGGCGGTGCGGGGGATTCTGGAGATCAGCAAGCTGAATGTGACGGGGCGAGGCGATTCGCTTTCGTTGAGAGAACGCAGGACATCAATACGTTCACACAGACGCGGTACGAGGGCGCGGTGGAGATGAACGATCGGGTGACGCCGCGAACCTCGCTGCTGTACCACTACGCTTTCCGCAAGGTGCTGGTTTCCAACTTAAACGCGACTATTCCGGCAGTGGAGATTCCGCTGTTCAACGCGCCGACGCTGGTGTCGCAGTTCGGAGCAGGTTGGGTGCGGGATGCGCGGGACAATCCGGCGGATGCAACGAAGGGGAATTTCAACAGCGCGGACTTCAGCATTGCGGATACGAGGATTGGCTCAAGCGCGAGCTTCATGCGTTTTTTCTTTCAGAATTCGACCTACTACCCAATCAAGCGCAGATTCAGTGTCGCGCGCTCGATTCGCATCGGGATATTGCGACCGTATGGCGACACGGTTTCACTGACTTTTCCTGCGCAGACGACGGCGCCATTGCCAACGGTGATTCCGCTGCCGGAGAGATTCTTTGCTGGCGGCGGCACATCGCTGCGCGGATTTGCATTGAACCAGGCCGGCCCGCGCGATTCAGTTACCGGATTCCCAGTCGGCGGGCAGGCGCTGCTTGTTCTCAACCAGGAGTTTCGATTTCCGATGCGCCTGCCTTTCATCGGCTCAGCCCTGAGCGGCGCGCTGTTTTATGACGGCGGAAATGTGTATAGCCGGCTTAGCCGGGTGACTTTGCGGCCGTACCCGCCGAAGCCGGTGTTCTTTCCCAACTCCACACAGTGCGAATTCAATTGCACGAATGAGCTGAATTACTTCGCGCATACGGTGGGGCTGGGATTCCGGTACGCCACGCCTGTGGGGCCAATTCGCATCGACCTCGGCTACCAGATAAATCGGCCGCAGTTTGTTACGCCGATCTGCCCCAGTGGAGCCGCGTTGGTTGACTGTCAAAAAGGACTGTTTGGTTTCCAGGCAACGCGGCTGCCGGGCTTTCAGATTTTCTTTAATCTGGGATCAACGTTCTGATGCCCCGCTACTGGAGTTACGCGCCGGCCGGAGCGCTGCTCGCGCTGGCGGCGACGTGCGCGCAAAGCCAGGAGCTGCTGGATCAAATCGCAGCACGCGTGGAGAGCGACATCATCCTGCTGAGCGAAGTGCGCACACTCAGCAGGTACCAGATGCTGGTGGATGGGAAAGCGGAAACCGACACCGCGATTCTGGACCGCCTCATCGACCAGTGGATCGTGAGGAACGAGGCGGACACGGCGCGCTTCCCGCACCCTACGGATGTGGAGATCGCCCACGGCGTAGAACATCTGGAAGCATCGTTCGCATCACCGGACGAATATCAGGCACGAAAAAAGCAATCGGGGTTGAGCGATAAAGAGATCCAACAAGCGGTCGCGGAGCAATTGTATCTGAGCAATTATCTGGATTCCCGGTTTCGTCCGGCGGTGCAGGTGGACGCGAAACAAGTGGAGGATTTTTACCAGCAGGCCGTGGTGCCGCGGGCCAAGGCGCGTAACCAGGCTCCGCCGCCGCTGGATGCGTCGCGCGAATACATTCAAGAGGCGCTGGTGCAGCGAGGAATCAACGAGCAGGCGGAAGTCTGGCTAAAAGAAAGCAGGGCGCGTTTGCACGTGGAGAAGTTCCTGAAGGACAGCGGAAAATGACCAGCGAGACGCGCCGGCGAAAATGGAGATGGCTGCGGCATGTTGCATGGGTGCTGGCGGCGAAAGTCTTTCTGATTCTTCTGATACTCGCGGGCGTGGCGATTTTTTTCGGCAGCGGCGCTGGCAATCCGCTGATTCAGCGCTACGTTGTTCACACTCTGGAAAGAGTTACGGGCGGCCAGGTTGCGCTGAAATCCATTTCCATTCGCTGGCTTTCGCTCGAAATCACGATGAAGGGCCTGGTGATTCATGGGCGGGAACCCACAGGAACGGAGCCTCTCTTTGCCGCCGACGAAGTACAGGCGGGGTTGCGCATCGACTCTTTTTGGGGCCGCAAGGTTTCGTTGAACGATTTGCTGGTGCAGAGGCCACAGGTTCACATTCGGGTCGAGAAAGATGGTTCGAGCAACGTTCCCGTGCCGCAGAACGCGTCCAGCAGGAAGCCAACGCGAGAAACACTGTTTGATCTTCGCATCCGGCGGTTGCAACTGCAGAATGGCTGGATCCTATACAACGACGTGAGAACGCCGCTGGCGGTGGAAGGCAACAACCTGCGCCTGGCACTGGACGCTAGCCGGTCAGCAAACGAACCGATGTACTTAGGCACAATCGATTGGCAATCGATTCAGTTCACCGCGAAACGCTTCCTTCCGTGGCCGGTGAGCGTGTCGGCCAAGTTCACGTTACGGAGGGACGGCTTTACGCTGGAGCAGGGAATTTTGAGCGCCGGGAGGTCGCACGTCGATGCCCAAGTCGAGATGCAAGACTATTTGCAGCCGAAATGGAGCTTTCGATACCGGGGATGGGTCAACCTGCTGGATCTGCGAGAGAATTTGCGCTCGCCGGAAACTCCGACCGGGCTCGTGGACGTTCATGGCGAAGGAACATTCGCGGATGGGCAATTGCACGGAAGCGGCAGTTATTCGGGCCATGACATCACACTGACGTATCCCATTTTTCGAGCTTCAGGATTGTCCAGCCGGGGCAGCGTTCAGATGGACAACAGCGGACTGGTAGTGCCAGATTTCCTGGCGCTGGCATTTGGCGGGACGGTGAAAGGCCGGGTCACAATGCGCTTTGACGGCCTGAAATTTCGCGCCGACACGCACGTGCAAGACGCGCACCTGGCCGGAGTGCTGCCAGCCATCGAGCACCCGGGCTTTCCGGTGGACGAATTGCACTGGGACACGCTGATATCCGCGGACACCACGGAGACTTGGAGCGGACCATTTCAACATTTTGAGATTACCGGGACGATGCAGTGGGTATCCCCGGACACCGTCGCTTTCGGACACATCCCGGTGGATGGCGATTGGGAGATTCGTTATCGGTACGACCCGGAGACGCTGATGGTCAACAGCGGCGAGTTCGAGACGCCGGCCAGCCGCGGAACGATCAGCGGATTACTTGCGCCGCGGAATACGGCGATGGACGTGCGGTTTGAAACCGGCGCGCTGGAGAGCTATCGCGATTTCATCAATGCGATTCGAGGCACACGACCGAATTCGAGGGATGCGATCAAAGTCATCACGGGAAGCGCGCGGTGGGAGGGGAAGATCAGCGGACCTTCCGGCGGTCCAACATTTGCGGGGCAAGTGCGGGGCGAGGGCGTGCGCTATGACGGATTGGCTTTTGACTCGGTGGAGGGCGAACTCTCGTACTCGCCGGAGGAATTGACGCTTGCGCGGGCGCATTTGCGGCGGGGACCGATGGATGCGGCGATGGACCTAGCGATGGGGTTGCACGAATGGAGCTTTTTGCCTGACAGCACATGGTCTGCCGACGTCAACCTGGAAGCGACGCCCGTGGATGCGCTGCAGCAACTGTTGAACTACTCATACCCATTGCGCGGGGACCTGTCGGGGCAATTCCACGGGCGCGGGACGCGGAAAGCACCGAGCGTCACCGGCCTATTTGATCTGGCAAATGGAGAAGCGTATGGCGTCACGTTTAACCGGCTGCGAGGCCAGCTTAGCCTGACACCCGATGAGGCTCGGATAGCAAACGCGGAGCTGCGGTTGTTTCCGCCGGAAAGAGAACCGGGGCACGGGGCGGGAATCGTTACCGGCTCGGCGGGTTACAACTTCGCGGACGCTAGCGCTTCCGTCGATCTGGTTGGCGCTTCTCTTCCGCTGGCAAATTTTCAGAGATTGCAATCGGCGCGATTTCCGCTGGACGGCCAGGTTTCCTTCCGGCTGAAAGCGAGCGGTCCGCCTCTGGCACCGAAGGGTGAGGGGACTGTACGGGTAGTAGATTTGCGGGTGGGGCAGTCGGTGATTGGCAGCTTCGACGGGACGCTGACCTCCGATGGGCGGACGGCGCGACTGGAACTGGGATCGGCCATGAACACCGGAGAAATCTCCGGCGGGTATACGCTGACGCTCGCCGATCCATACAAGATCGAGGGCAAGATTGCCGTCAAGAACATCGCGCTAGACGCACTCATGTTAGGCGCCCTGCATTTGCAGGCATTCAACGGACACGGTAAAGCAGACGGCGAAATCGGATTGAGCGGTTCACTGAAGCGGCCAGAGAGCATCGTGTTGGACGCACAATTCTCGCGGCTGATGTTCAACTATGCGAACGTGCAGCTTGAGAACGTTGGCCCGGTGCACTTTCGTTCTTCCCGTGACAGTTTGCAGATCGAGCCGGCAGAGTTTCGCGGGCCAGACACGGATATTCGTATCGATGGAAATGTAGGCTTTGCCGAACGGGCCAACGTGAAGCTGCGCCTTAACGGGGCGCTGGATTTGCGCTTACTTGCGGGAATTTCGGCGGGGCTGACGATCAGCGGCCCGGCGCAGATTAATGCGACATTTGAAGGGACGCTGGAGCGGCCGCGCATCACCGGGCGGATTCATATCGACAGCGCCAATGCGCGAGTCGCCGATTTCCCCACAGGGCTAAGCAACTTCAAGGGCGACTTCGTCTTTGACGATACGCGGCTCTCCTTCAGCTGACCGGCACAACGGAAGCAGGCCTGCTCTCCGGCCGCGTGACGATACAGCGGGTCACACTCACACAAGGACTGGAGGTTGCCGGCATGCTGGTTTCCACAAAGGAGGGAATCAGCGGTCCTTCCACTAGCTCGCCGTTTTTACGCAACCTGCAGTTTGACGTGGAAGCAGTTTCCGCGCCGGATGCGCGGATGGAGTGGCCGGGAGCGCAGTTGGACGCGGAAGCCAACATTCGCGTACGCGGGACGTGGGAACATCCCATTTTGCTGGGGCACATCCACGTTCTTTCAGGAGATTTGCTGTTCCACGGCAACCGTTATCGCGTGGCGAGGGGCGACATTAATTTTGCCAATCCCTTCCGGCTCGATCCGGTGGTGAACGTGGAAGCGAGCACCACCATTCAGCAGTACGAAATCACACTGAACTTCAACGGGCCGGCGAGCAAGTTGACGCTGGCGTACCGTTCGGACCCCCCGCTGCCGGCCAACGATATCGTGACGCTGCTGGCGCTGGGCCAGACCAGCCAGGAATCCACGTTGCGCAGCGCCTCGGGAGCGCAGAGCGGAACATCGGGGGCTTCGGCGCTACTTTCGGAGGCGGTGTCGAGCCAGGTGGGCGGACGGTTGGAGAAGCTGTTTGGGATTACGAATTTTCGAGTCGATCCAGGCCTAACCTCGGTGGGCTCGACGGGAGCTACGCAAAACGCGGCGGCGCGTGTGACGGTGCAGCAACAGGTGACGCGAAACCTTACCGTGACGTATGTGTCGAATGTCGGTTCCACGCAACAGCAGGTGATCCAGGTGGAATTCAACGTAAACCGCAATGTGTCGATCGTGGCGTTGCGCGATTACAACGGGACGTTCGGTATCGACCTGAAAATCAAGAAGCGTTTTCCGTGAGAGCCGGCCGGCCTCAGTTCTGATTTGGCTCACCGGGGCGCTTGTCTTCTTCGCTGGAGCCTGTAAATTCCGGGAAGTCCGCCTTCAACTCTTCCATGGTTTCTTGCGCGGCTTTCTGGCCCAGGTCGAAGCCCGCCGCCTGCGATTCGCGCGTTACTTCCGGTAGAGCCTTTAACATGCGCTGTCCAAGGGGCGAGCGGTAGTAGTCCAGCAAGCCTTTCAGATCCTCGGTGCTCAGGTATTTATCGTAGATGGGAATAACGTGCTCCGTGAGGGAGCCGGGGTCAAAGTGTTTCTGGAAGCGGGCTACGAAGGCATCCGCAAATTGTTTGGCGCGCGGATTATTTGGCTGGGAGTCCTGTACGCTGCCGCGGAACTGCTCCATTCCGGCCTCGATAAGCTGCTGTCCGAGATTCTTCGCGCCGGTGACCTCTATCAGCTCGCGAATGCGGGCTTCCTTCTGTGGATCAATCGCGCTCGAAGCTTGCGGACTGACCTTGGCAGGAGGCCGCGATGAGGGCGGGGCTGCCGCCGGTTTCTCCTGTGCATTCACCCAGAGTGATGGTGAATGTGCCAAAACCGCCAACGCTCCTAAAAGAAGGGCACACCCGACGAGGAATGGTCGCATTTACAGCCTCCCGTAGGCCTCGTGGAACAAGAAGACCGACCTAATCGCAACGATTGCGTAACCCTTTATGAGCTGCGAGATGTTCCGCGCGTATGAGACGCGATAGAGCGCGTTAGGGTTGTGTCGGCTGTGTCTGCGCTTGCTGTTGAGCTTGTTCTACTTGGCCTTGGCGAGGTTTGGCTAGGCGCGCGCGGGCGGCCACGCCGGGATACTGCTTGCGGAGGTCTTGCAGCACGTCCTTGGCGATTCGCATACTGAAGGCGCGGTTGGCGGCTTGCATTTCGAGGTTGATCTTGGGCATCTCCGCGGCGAATTTTTGGCCGAGGGGCGAGCCGTAAAATTGCAGAAGTCCCTTGATTTCGTCTTGCGTGAAATGCTGATCGTAAATGGTAACGAGCTGGGCGGTAGCGTTATCCGGATTGAATTTAGCTCTGTAGCCTTCGATGAAGGCGTTCACAAATTGCTGGCCGCGGTCGCTGGCGGGGACGGAGGCGAGAAGGTTTTCGCGAATCTGGTCGGCGCCGTGAGCGGCGAAATCCTGCATCGCGTCGCGCGCACCGACGAGCTCCATAAGGGAGCGAATGTCCGCTTCTTTCGCGGGATCAATGGAATGCCCTTCATGAATGCCTCCGCGGCGAGAATCTTTGCGGTTTTGCCGCGTGGTGATTGTAAAGAAGAGCGGCGTGCGAAGGAACGTGTCGAGGTACAGGTTTGCTGGGACGCAAACTGCCTGTCCTTTGCTGTACCTTGGTGCAGGCTTGCGCGCGGGGGGGAAGGTTGACCCGCTCGCGCGTCGCGTTGGCGGCTGGCGAACGGTCTGCTACGATGCCGCGCCATGGCACATACCAGAACTCCCGCTGAGACGAATGTTGCTGACGCCTCTGCCATCCTGGAACGCGAAGCAGGGCTGCACCGCAATCTGACGCCGCGGCAGCTTTCCATGATTGCCGTCGGGGGCGCCATCGGCACCGGCCTTTTTCTCGGCAGCGCGCTTTCCGTGAAGCTGGCGGGTCCAGGCGTGATTCTGAGCTACACCGCCGCCGCGGGAATCGCGCTGGCGCTCATGTGGGCGCTGGGAGAAATGGCCATTGCGCATCCGGTGGCCGGGTCGTTTGGCGTTTACGCCGAGATGTACGTGCATCCGTGGGCCGGCTTCGCCATGCGTTATTCATATTGGCTCGGGCAAGTGATCGCCATCGGCAGCGAAATGGTGGCGGCGTCGATTTATTGCAAGCACTGGTTCCCGGGAGTGCCCTCCTGGATTTGGATTGCGGGATTTTCGGCGGCACTGATTTGGGTCAACGCCAGCAGCGTTTCGAATTTCGGGACATTCGAATATTGGTTTGCGATGCTGAAGGGCGATGGCGGTGTTCAGCTATCTGGGCTTGGAAATCGTCGCGGTCACCTCCGGTGAAGCGAAAGATCCGGCAACGTCATTGCCGCGCGCGATGCGCTGGACATTTGCGCGCCTCGGCATTTTCTACATTGGCGGACTTGCAGTGGTCGTTGGCGTCGTGCCTTGGACGCAGGTGGAGCTCGGCGAAAGTCCGTTCGTGCGAGTGTTCGAATCCGCGGGGATTCCCGCAGCCGCCGAGGTAATGAACTTTGTGGTGCTGACGGCGGCGCTGTCGAGCGTGAACTGCAATCTCTATCTCACGTCGCGGATGTTGTTCTCGCTGTCGCGCGGCGGCTACGCTCCTGCGGCGCTGGGACGGCTGAGCAAACGCGGCACTCCGGTAACGGCGCTGCTCGCTTCCAGTATCGGCATGGTGGCGGCGCTGTTTCTGGAGCGGCGCTACAGCGGTACGGCGTACGTCTACATGCTGGGCGCGGCGTTCTTCGGCGGGATATTTGTGTGGCTGATGATTTTCGTTACACACCTGATGTTTCGCAGGCGTATCGCTCGCTCTGGACAGTCAGTTAGGCGCTTCGGGCCGAGAGGTCCGTGGAATTCGCTGTTTGGCGCCGCGGCTCTCGGGGCGGTGCTGGTTTCCACGTGGTGGGTGCCGGGTCTTCGCATCACGCTGACGGCGGGGCTGCCCTGGCTGCTTTTTGTCACGCTGTGCTACCTTGGGTGGAGGAAGACGCACTCCCGCAACGCAGAGGGTGGAGCCATTATTGATGGATGACCTGCTGAAATGGCGCGGCGAATTCCCGATTCTTGACCGCTCCACTTATCTGATCAGCAATTCGTTGGGCGCGATGCCGCGCAGCGTTTACGACTCGATGCGGGCTTACGCGGATTGCTGGGCGGAACGCGGCGTGCGCGCCTGGGAAGAGGGCTGGTGGGAGATGGCCGTCGCGGTTGGCGACAAAATCGCGCCGCTGATTGGCGCGAAGGCCGGGGAAATTTCCCTGCATCAGAATGTCACGTTGATTCAGGCGATTATCGCTTCCTGCTTTGATTTTCGCGGAGCGCGCAACAAGATCGTGATGACGGACCTCGAATTTCCGTCCATTCAATATTTCTATCACGAGCAGCGGCGCCTGGGCGCGCGGGTGGAGTTGGTGGCCAGCTCCGACCCGGTGCGCATCGATCTCGACAAGTTCCTTGCAGCCATCGACGAAACCACTTTACTTGTGCCCATCTCGCAGGTTCTCTTCCGCAGTGCCTGCATCGTCGACGCGCGGGCGATTATCGAGCGCGCGCATCGCGTTGGCGCGCACGTAATCCTCGATGTCTTCCAGGCGGCCGGCACGATTCCGATTGATGTTCGGGCATTGCGTGCCGATTTCGCCGTTGGCGGCGTACTGAAATGGCTGTGCGGCGGACCGGGGGTCGGCTATCTCTACGTACGCGAAGACCTGCGCGCCAAGCTACGTCCCGCACTCACAGGATGGATCGCGCATCGCCGCCCGTTTGACTTCGAGGCCGGGGCAATCGATGCTCGCGAAGATTCGTTCCGCTATCTGAACGGTACGCCACATGTACCGGCCCTGTATGCGTGCCAGCCCGGGCTGGACATCCTCAATGTGGTGGGCATCGAAGCGATACGCGCTAAATCGGTGCGCATGACCGCGCGCTTGCTGGAGGGCGCCAAGGCGCGCGGCTGGCGCGTTAACACTCCGGAGAGTCCGGCGGAACGCGCGGGCACCGTTTCCATCGACTGCCCTCACGCTTCCGAAGTCTGCCGCGAACTGCTGGCGCGGGACATCCTGGTGGACTTCCGGCCGAAAGCGGGGGTGCGCTTCTCGCCGCATTTCTACAATCGGCTCGAGGAATGCGATTTCGCACTCGAGCAAGTAGCCGAGATTCTCCGCACGCACGCGTGGGAGAAGCATGCGGCCGCCTCCGCGCCGGCATGATTTCATGGATGCTGGCGGCATTTTCGGGAACAGCACGCCCGACGGTTTTGCACAAGCGCGCCAGGAAATGGTGGAAATGCAAATCCGGAGGCGTCACATCACAGACAGCCGCGTTTTAGAGTGCCTTGAGCGCGTGCCACGCCATGAATTCGTCCCCGCGGAATTTCGCGACCGCGCTTACGAGGACGCCCCGCTCCCCATCGGGGAGGGCCAAACGATTTCGCAGCCTTACATCGTAGCCGCCATGACCGCCGCGCTTCGCCTACAGGGGGACGAACGGGTGTTGGAAATTGGAACGGGACTTGGCTATCAGGCCGCCGTGCTGGCCTGCCTGGCGCGCGAGGTCTTCACCGTGGAGTTTCGCGCGGCGCTGGCCACTGAAGCTGCCGCGCGTCTCACGCGCCTCGGCTACAAGAATGCTCACGTGCATTGCGGCGACGGAACGCTGGGTTTGCCGGAGTTCGCTCCGTACGACGCCATTCTCGTGGCTGCGGCGGCGCCTTCCGTGCCGCTGGAAGGAAACCCCGCAGCGATGAGCTCCGTTCCGCCTGAGCTCTCCATCGTGATTCCATCTTTCAATGAGGAGCTGCGCTTGCCGGTGACGCTCGCGCAGGTATCGGCATATATCCGCGCCAGCAAGCGAGAGACAGAGGTGATCGTTGTCGACGATGGCTCGACCGACCGGACCGCGGATGTGGCCAACTCCTTCCGCGGTGAAATTCAGCGACTGCGCGTAGTGGCCAACAAGAAAAACCGCGGAAAGGGCTACAGCGTTCGGCATGGGATGCTGGAGGCGCGCGGACGCGTGGTGCTGTTTACCGACGCGGACTTGTCCGCGCCGATCGACGAGACGGACAAACTCCTTGCGGCACTCGCGGATCACGATGTGGCTATCGGCTCGCGGGCGCTAAACCGCAGCCTGATTTCCGTGCGTCAGTCCGTTTTCCGGGAGTCTGCCGGCATCATTTTCAATTTTATTGTGCGCGCCATACTCCGCTTGCCGTTTGTAGATACACAGTGCGGCTTCAAAGCCTTCCGGCGGGAACGCTGCCGCGTGATCTTCCAGCAGCAGCGCATCGAACGCTTCGGCTTTGATCCGGAGCTTCTGTACCTGGCGCGGCATCACGGCCTGAGCGCGGTGGAAATTCCGGTACGCTGGGCGCATTCGCCGGCCACTAAAGTGAGCATGTGGCGCGACAGTATCCAAATGTTTCTGGACGTTTTCATCATTCGCTGGAATGCACTGACCGGGCGGTATGGGCGTTCAGAGTCCTCGATGGCCAGCGGGTCGTGAATGAAAGCGTTTGGCTTTGTATCACAAAGTACTTGACATGCGGGGCCGGCCCAGCTAAGGTTCAAAGATGGCCCTCATGAGCCCTCTCCGCTCCCACCAACGCGAGGCTATCCCCATCGATGCCCGCGCCGCAGACCACCTGCGTTACATCCGCGAAACCATGGAGCGTGCCGCTGAATTTACCGCCGTCCCCGGCTGGGGTGGGGTAGCCATGGGATTGACCGCCATCGGCGCAGCTTGGGCAGCGTCGCGCCAAACGTCGCCGCGCGCCTGGCTCACGGTTTGGCTGGTCGAGGCATTCGTGGCCGTGGCCATTGCCGCCTCCTCGGCGGCGACCAAGGCACATCGCGCCAGCGCCAGGCTTTTTTCCGGGCCGGGCCGCAAATTTCTCCTCAGCTTTACTCCGCCGATCATCGTCGGCGGCCTGCTGACCTTCGCGCTGTTTCAAGCCGGCGTGCAAGCCGCGATTCCTGGCGTGTGGCTGCTCCTTTACGGCACGGCCATCGTCACGGGAGGAGCGTTCTCGGTGCGTGTTGTTCCGGTGATGGGGTTGGCGCTCATGGGTCTGGGAGCAATCGCCCTTTTCGCGCCGTCTAATTGGGGAGATGCGTTCATGGCCGCGGGTTTTGGCGTGTTGCAAATTGGCTTCGGGTTGTGGATCGCGCGGCATCACGGAGGATAGCGGCAGACGGGGATTCGTATGGCTAAGTCATCGACAGCGCGGGACGAGCGGTACCAGCGGTCACGCGAGCGAGAAGCCGCACTGCCCGCCGCGCATGCGCAGCCACGGGAAGCTGTTCCCGCCGATCTGGACCGTCTGATTCATGAGCGCGTGCGATTGGGCATTGTCAGCGCTCTGGCGGTCAATCGCTCGCTGACCTTCAACGAACTGAAGGCCATGCTGAAGACCACGGACGGCAACTTGAGCGTGCACGCCCGCCGGCTGGAAGAAGCCGATTACATCGTGTGCACGAAGTCGTTTGAGGGGCGGCTGCCCAAAACGGAGTACCGGCTCGCGGCAGCAGGGCGAAAGGCGCTGGAGCGCTATTTGAACCATATGGAAGCGCTGATCCGCGCGACGCGCGAGGGCTAAGGCTCCAAAAATTTTTGCCTGCGCACTTTGCAATACAGAGTAGTTTGTATCGTTTAAAATCCAGCAGCGGCGGAGAAAGAACATGCACATGGCACCCATCGTTCTGCAGCAACCCACGGCGGTTCCCCAGGAGCTGCCCCCGAGACGTTTCCTGCACGTGGCCATCATCTCCGATGGCAATGGCCGCTGGGCCACCTCGCGCGGCCTGCCGCGTTCCGCCGGACATCGTGCCGGCGCGCAAACCGCGAGGCGCATCATTGCCGCCGCTCCCAGCCTGGGCATCCACACACTCACGCTTTTTGCGCTCTCTTCCGCGAATTGGAAGCGCCCTCCGGCGGAGGTCGCCGGGATACTGCGCCTGTTGCACGAATATCTTCTGACCGAGACATCCAACTGCATCGCGGAAGGCGTGCGCCTGAGCATCATCGGGCGCCGCGACCGTATGCCCGCGACGCTGCGCGACGCCGTCGCTGATTCCGAAGCAGCCACCGCAAATGGCACACGTTTGCACCTGCGCTTGGCGATCGATTATTCCGCGCGCGAAGCGATTTTTCACGCCGCTTGCCGCTTCTACAAAGTGACGAAGCTCTCGTCCGATTCCTTCGGCGATGTGTTGTCGGAAGTGCTGCGCGGCGGCTCGACCGATGTCGATCTGCTGATCCGCACCGGCGGAGAGCAGAGGCTCTCTGATTTTCTTTTGTGGGAGTGCGCCTTCGCGGAATTTGTTTTTCTGGCAAAGCGCTGGCCGGACTTCACCGCGGCTGACCTGGAATCCGCGGTGCAAGAATTTGGACATCGCGAACGCACGCGCGGCGCCTTACCGGATGCTATCGCTGGCTAAAGTCTTTCAGAACGAAATACGAGAAGGGAGAAAACTCAGATGGAATTCATGCCCGAACATGCGCCTTTGGTTGTTATGGCTTTCCTGGGAACCGTTGTCTTCCTTGCGTCCATGGCGCTGGTTATCCTCGTGGCCTTCCTGACGAAAAGAAAGTGGATCGGCCTCTCCGCAGCTATTCTTGCGCTTGTGCTTGCGTCCGGCTACGTGCTGGTTCTTGCCGGCGTCTCGCTGACCAGCCACGAGAAGACCCTTGCGCCGGGAGAAAACAAATATTTCTGCGAAATCGACTGCCACATCGCCTATTCCGTGGTGAATTTCGAAGAAGCCAAGGCGCTCGGCGATGAATCACATCAAACTCTGCCCGCCGGGCGCTTCGTGATTATTCGACTAAGGACCTGGTTCGATCCGAGCACAATCTCGGAGCATCGCGGTGATAGTCCGCTGGCACCCAGTCCACGGCGTGTTGTTCTTGTCGATGACGCAGCGCACCGATTTTCTCAATCTGCGCACGGGCAAGCGGCGCTCGCCAGGCTGCGCGGCGGCACGGTCCCGTTGTCACAGCCTCTCCGGCCGGGCGAGTCGTATGTCACCGATCTTGTATTTGATGTCCCACTGAACGCGCACAACCTGCGTCTCTTTGTCGGAGATGACTTCGATATGCCGAATCGCTTGCTCATTGGGCACGAAGACAGTTTTCTGCACAGGAAGATTTTCTTAGCACTCACCGCTCCCGGCACTGTCTTAGCCGGCCGCGTGCCTTGATACACTCCGGACCGATACTCATCAAGAAAGTAAGAAGGGTGTTGGTTCCCTTAAGCGGGAACGCCTGGCTACCATAATCGCATCCCTAACCTGCTGAACCTTCAGCCACTTGCAACCCTGACGTTTTACCCTTCTCCGGCGTCTTTACCCCAGGAGTATCGCATGGGAATTATGGGACTTGCGCTGGCCTGGGAGACTAGAATTCCTGCCGTAGCGCAACGGGAGAGGCGGGTGGAACCTTTCCGTGGACAAGTCGCCGCTCCTGACGCGGCGGAGGCAGGGCGGGCGGAGGATACAGCGCTGGCGGCGGCCTGCCGGTCGGGAGACCTGCGCGCGTACGAGCGACTGTATGCACTCCATGGGGCGCGCATGAAGAATCTTGCCCGTAACATCCTTGGCAGCGCCACGGACGCGGAAGACGCTGTGCAAGAGACTTTCCTGAAGGTTCAGCGCGGCATCGCCAGTTTTCGGGGCCAATCGAGTTTTGTGACCTGGACCTTCCGCATCCTGGTGAACACCTGCCACGACGCGCGACGCAGCCGGCTGCGGAAGAAAGAAGTCGCCGCGAACGACGAGCAACAACGCGATGATGCCGCGCCGCGCCCGGAGCCACGTGCGTCTGTCGCTCATCCCTCGCTGCGGCTGGCGCTTGAACGCGCCCTCGCCAAGCTGACCCGCCATCAGCGGGATGTTTTCTTGCTTTACGAAGTCGAAGGTTTCCGCCATGCGGAAATTTCTTCGATGCTGGAAATCAGCGAAGCCGCTGCGAAAAATACGCTTTTCCAGGCGAAGAAAAATCTTCGACAGATGCTGGAGCCTCCTCGTGGCAGTTATGCCGCCGGAGCAAGGTGATTCCTATGAATTTAACGTGTAAAGACCGAGATCGGATTTTCGAAGACGGCACGGCGGCCGAATGGGCTGCGCTCGAAGGTCATGCGGCAAACTGCGTATCCTGCGCGGAAGAACTTCGCTCCTGGAAATCCCTCAGCGTGGCGGCGGCTGAACTGCGCGGGTACACGGAGAGCCCGGCGCTTTGGCCGCGGATCCGCCATTCCCTCACTGAACAAGCAGCTTCAATCCAAAAGGGACGCGAGCGCTGGAGCTGGCGCTCGCTTTTCGCGCCTTTTTCGTTTTCCTGGCAAACCGCGGCAGCGACAGCCTTCGTAGCCGTGCTAATGATTTCCGCCGGATGGCTCCTGCGGCCCAACAAACCACCGATACAGGAGGGCAGCTTGCTGAAGAGCAAGGCGCTCACCGAAGTGGAACACGCGGAATCCGCTTACGTGCAAGCGATCGATAGGCTCGCCGCTGACGCAAAGCCCCAGATCGATAATCCCGCGACCCCACTGATGGGCAACTACCGAGAAAAGCTGCTCGTGCTCGATAGCGCCATCGATGATCTGCGCGCGCAGACCGGGCAAAATCCATCGAACGCGCACCTGCGTTACGAATTGCTGGCCATGTATCAGGAAAAGCAGCGCACTTTGGAGGAAATTTTGGAGGAAAAGCGATGACCGGCCCCGTTCCCAAGACGCGGCAGGCTGCGCGGCCCCATTGGTCGAGCAAACGCTGTGTCCTGGTCTGCGCTGCCACTTTGCTTGCCATCACCGTACCGTCCGCAGGCGCTGCAAATCCTGGCCAGGAGCAGGTCACGCGCGACTTCCAGAAGACGCTCTCCCTGGGCGCTGGGCAATCGTTCCGCATCGAAAACAAATTCGGCCAAATTAGCATCCACGGCGAATCCAGCCGCGACCTGAAAATCTCCGCAACCATCCGGACGCAAGCCGACTCCCGCGAGCAGGCGCAAAGTTTCGCCGACAAAGTGCAGATCGATGTCCAGCAAACGGCGCACGGCGTCGAGGTGCGCACCAACTACCCGGAGGCAAATCGCAACTGGTTCGGCCGCAAGAACGCTTCCTATTCCGTCGATTATGAGATTGCCATGCCGTCCGACGCTCCGCTCTTCGTCAAGAACAGCTTCGGCAGCGTGAACGCCATCGGTGTCCGCAGCAAATCCGAGTTCGACAATAACCACGGCTCGCTTAACGTCCGCGATACCGGCGCTGCGCGGCTCAGCAACTCTTTCGGAAGCATCGAGCTTAGCGGAGCCGCCGGCGAAGCCTCCATCACTGACAACAATGGCTCAGTGCAGGTTTCGCAGGTGAAGGGCGCGCTCGAGCTGCGCAATCGCTTCGGCAGCGTCACGGTCCGCGAAATTGGCGGCGCCGCGAACATAACGGGTGGCAACGGAGCCGTGAACCTGACGGACGCCGCCTCCGCTAACATCACCACATCGTTCGGCAGCGTTGAAGCCCGCAACATCCGGGGCGACCTGATGGTTCACGACAATAATGGGAACGTCGACGTCTTGAGCATCGGCGGCGCCGCTGACATCACCGACAGTTTCGGAAACGTCACCTTTTCTGACGTCAAGGGGCGCGTGAACTGCACCACCAGCAATGGCCGCGTCTACGGGAGCTCGCTCTCCGGAAGCGGCGTCACCATCCGCGATTCGTTCGGCAATCTCGAGCTGAGCAATATCGCCGGCGCGCTGAATGCGGAAACATCCAACGGAAAAATCACGCTGCGCTCCGCGCGCGGTACCGTGGAGCTGAAATCCTCTTTCGGCGCCATTGAAGCTTCGGACATCTCCAAGGGCATTCGCGCCATCACCGGCAACAGCAACATCACGCTCACCGACATTGGTGGCGAGACTTTCGCCAAAACCAGTTTCGGCAGCGTTTCTGCCGACCGGATCAATGGCAATCTCATCGTCGAAAACACCAACGGCTCGGTTACCGCGCGCAACGTGAAAGGCGATGCCGAAGTGACCACGTCCTTCGCCGGCGTCACACTCGAATCGGTCGGCGGTAAAATCACGGTGAACAATCAGAACGGCGGCATCTCCGTCACCGCCGCGCGTCCGGCCAGCGGTTGCCGCAACATCGCGCTCAAGACCTCCTTCTCTTCCATTCGCGTGCGCATCCCGGAGGGCCTTGGCTACAACGTCACGGCCCGCACGTCCTTCGGCCGCATCTCCACTGATTTACCAATTACTGCCAGCGGCGGCATCGGCCCTGAGTCGCTCAGCGGCACCATCGGCTCCGGTGGCTGTCAGCTCCAGCTAACCAATGCCAACGGCAGCATCGAGATTAACAAGGCCCAATGACCTCCTCTTCGCGAACTCTGCGCGGCGCTCAGTGCCGTCTCTTTCGTTCCATGGCGAAGGCCTTCTTCAAAATCCGCGTGGCCGTCTCCGTCAACTTGTATTTCGCCAACTCCTCTTCGCTTGCGAAGGCGACGTCGGTCACATCGCTTCCAGCGACGGCTTGGCCCGCTAGCCGTTCGCAAAGGTAGTCAACGATTACATAATGGAATCGCGGACCCTTCTTCCCCTCGTTCGCCCCTGCGGTGCTCTCCACGTAAATTCGGTCGAAGACTTCGATCAGCTCGATCACGCGTACCGTGAGACCGGTCTCTTCCAGCAGTTCGCGCGCCACGCCTTCCTCCAGCGTCTCGCCCAACTCCAGCGTTCCTCCTGGTATCGACCATTCCCCAAGCAGCGGCTCGCTGCCGCGTCGAATCAACAGCGCGCGTCCCTGGTCGATAATTACGCCGCCTACACCAACCAACGGTCGTTCTGGATACTCCCGCGAAGATGCCATTTATCAGCTGTATATCCGTTTTCTGGAGGATTGCAAATCCGGCGCTGCCCGCCCGCATGGGGTTGACTTCACGCCGGTATATAATACGCTCAACGGTGGTGCTCGCCGTCTTAGCGGTGCCGCCTTTTGATACATGTACGGAGGATGGAGCTGTGATCCGCTGCCCTGAATGTTCCGCTGAAATCGACGTCGACGAAGACGAAGTCGAAGAAGGCGAGATTCTCAGTTGCCCAGAGTGCGAGTCTGAACTGGAAGTCTCGCAAATCCATCCCGTCCATCTGAACGTCATCTCCGAAGACATGGATGATGACGAAGACGAAGAAGACGACGAAGAGGCCGAACCTGGAGAAAATGGCGATGTTCCCAAGAACGAAGAAGAGGACGATGAGGAAGACGACGAAGAGTAATTCTACCTTCAGGAACGCGGGCATCTTCTTTTCTGCCTGCCCCCATCTAAACTTTTAAGGAGCGGGACTCATGCCTGTCCGTTGTGTCGTCGCCTTGTGGGCCGCGGCGCTGCTGGTTCCGTTCGCCGCCTCCCACGCGCCAGTTCAAGAAGCTGCTCCGGCCATTTCGCTGGGAGGACAGCACCAATTCGCGCGGCGAATTCGCAATTCGCGTGCCGCAAGGTACCCAATATGAGATGGTGGCGCACGCCAAGAGCTTCGCCGACCAGGCCAGGACCGTCGACGCACGGACCGGCTCCGGCGAAAACAACGTAGTCTTTCGCATGGAGCGGACCAAGAGAGGAAAACGATGACGCCTCGACTACGCTTGCTCTTTCTGCCTTTGGCTTTATGCGTGTGTGTGTGCACAGCCATGGCCCAGGACGCCAAGCATGAAGCGCAGCTCCGCACCGTCCGCGGCGTTGTGGCCGATAAGTCCTCCGAAAATCCTGTCCCATCGGCCGTTGTCTTTCTCAGGAATACGCGCACCAATGCTGTTCGCAGCTACATCGCCGACGAGGAAGGCAATTACCGCTTCAGCGGCCTGGATCCCAACGTCGACTATGAGATCCACGCCGAAAAGGATGGCGCCAAATCGGCCACTCGAACGGTTTCCAGTTTCGACGACAAGAAGGACATCGTCGTCAACCTGAAAATCGAAAAGAGAAAGGCCTGATAGACAGCGAGACCTAAGGCCCGATCGACGCGCGCGATTTCAGATCGCCGCGGTCGACCTCTTCACGACCACGCGTCCTTGATATCTTCGTGCGCCCGCTTCTCCGCGCTCTTGGCTTCCGCTTTCGCGTCCGCCTGCGGCTTTAGCGTCTGAATCGCCTTGGCGAGGCTCAGCGCTTTTCCGCCCTCGGGAGCGCTGCACGAAGAAACATTGCCGCTTCCCGGCGGAACCCCGGTGACCTCCCATTTCAAACAGTTGAATTTGATTTTAAGATTATGGCTGACGTACAGCGCGGCGACACACTCGTTTAATTGCCGGAAAGCCGTGCAGGCGTCCTCCAACTTCGTGCGCGGCGGCAAAAGCGCCTGCAGTTGTGACGCCAGCTTTTTGCTCTGCTCGCCATTTGCGACAAGTTGCTCGCTGGCCGTCGGGCCCTTCTTGATCCAATGCATGGGATTGTACGATTGCGCCGCGGCCTTCGCGGCCCCGAGAAGCACCAGGCCTGCTGTCAAGACGGCAATGATCCACTTCTTTTTCATGTCTTATCCCCTTCGCTCTGCAATCTCTAGCAAGCACGTCGCGAGCAAGCTCAAGTGAAAGGGCCGGACTTCCCTTGGGCTGGCTGCGCAAGGCAGCTCACCTTCCTAGTAGGCCATCACAGCAAACATAATTTCGACAACTACGCAGGCCGGTACTCCCCCAATGCGTCACTCCTGTCCTTGCGGCCAGTTTTGTAGTTTAGTGAGCCTGTACTCTTTTGCGGTTGTCCGACGCACACGATACGCCTAGAGTTATTTTGGGTCCGTAAAGACAGATGAAGTCCATCCTCGGTCTTCGTGCGCACACACCAAAACCTTCTCCCTTGGAAGGCTCGGGCGCTTTCCGCGCACTGCAAACCGAGACCGAGTTGCGGCAGCTCGGGCGTAGCGAGTGGTGGCTGTGGTTTTGCGCGTGTACCGTGACGCTCCTTGCCGCGTCGGCGTTGGTTCTGTCCTTCCTCCCCTTTCTCTTTCGTCACGCCAATCACTTCTACGAAATTCGACCCGAGCAGGCGCAGTGGGGCACGGCGGCTCTCGTGGTGGTTTTTAATGCTTGGCTGGTGTACCGGCAATGGTCTTTCCGGCGGCGCAGGAAACACCTCACTACGCAGAATCCCTCTCCGGAGCATAACGAGAACGAAATCTCAGACGCCTCCGGTTTCGATCCCGTTACTGGCCTTTACACGCGCCTTTCCATTGAGCACCAGCTCGGCAAAGAAATAGGCCGCGCGCGCCGCGAAAACACATCGTTGAGCGTCGCTACGATTCATATCGACGAATTCGAGCAGGCGACCCAGCGCTATGGCAAAGCGGCTATTGACTCATTGCTGAAGGAATTTGCGCGCCGCCTGAAAAAAGCCATTCGCGCCTCCGATTTTGCCGTGCGTCTCACAAGCGGTGATTTTCTGCTCGTTCTGACCGAATGCACCCTGGGCGAGGTAAAACTTTTTTTGGACCGCATAGGTCCGCTGGAAATCACCTCCGCAGGAGAGAAAGTCGCGATCCCTTACTCCACCGGCTGGGTCGACTATCAGCCTGGCGACCTTCCCTCCGATCTGCTAAAGCGCGCCAGCCAAATTCTTCACCTGTACGAAAACGCTTCCAAGGACAGCTCCTCGACGACCCTCGTCGCCCGCTGACGACGTCACGCTAGCACGCGTGGACCCGCATGTTGTTGCTTTCCGTAACTTGCGCGCCTATGATTTGCGCAGATTTCCCTCATGGCGCCTCGGACCGTCTCCCTTCTAGGGGGTCTAATGTCGATGACCGCAAGGTTCCTACGTTACCTTCTTCTTGCCGTGCCGTTCTTTTGCAGCGGATGCACCAAGTCTCTCAATTCCGCTGGACGTCAATCAGGCAGCCAATATTTTCTGGTTACCGTGAACACGCAAGTCCCTTACTGGCAGACGGCTGCGACCGGGTTTACAAAAGCCGCTTCCGAAATGCAAGTACAGGGCACCATGGCCGGCCCAAACAATTATGATCCTATGGCCGAGCAGCAGGAGTTTCGCCGCGTTGTGCAGTTAAAGCCCGCGGGCATTCTGGTTTCACCGGCCGATCCCGATCTCATGAGGGCGGACATCGATGCCGCCGTTGCTGCCGGGATCCCGGTCATCACGGTCGACGCCGACTCCTCTGCCAGCAAGCGCTTATCCTTCATTGGTACGAACAACTATGAGGCCGGAAGATTGGGCGGTGAAATCGTCAGCCGCTCCCTGCACGGCAACGGCCGCGTCGCCATCTTTACTATGCCCGAACAGACCAATCTCAATGAGCGGTATCGCGGCTATATGGAGATCTTGACCGCGTACCCTCACGTCACGGTTCTACCCGTTGTCGACATCAAGGGAGATCCGCAGATCGCCTTCGAGCAAGCCCAGAAGCTAATCGCGGCAAATGCCAAAGTGGACGCCTTCGTGTGCCTGGATGCGCTGGGTGGCAAGGGCGTAGCGAAGGCATTGAGCGCAACTCGCGTCACGGGTAAAACACTTATTGCCATGGACGACGACCCCGAAACTCTCGAATGGATTCGCAAGGGCTTCATCCAGGGCACCATCGTGCAAAGGCCGTTCACCATGGGCTTCGTCGGTTTGAAAATGCTCGATGACCTGCACCGCCACAAGCCCCGATCGCTTGACGTGGGCTGGGCCAAAAGTCCCTTCGCGCCTGTCCCGACCTTCGTAGATACCGGCGTGATCTGGATCGATAAACAGAACCTGGACGCCTTCGTCCACGCACTGGCCAGTCCGTAATACCGCTAGCCGCCTGTAAATCGTTTCGGGTCACGACATTACGCGCTAACACTGAGCGAGTTCATGGAATCCCGTGTGCAGAAGGCCGTGGGCCGCGCATCTCATCGGCGAACCCAGGGTGAGGAGACTGACTTGGCAAACCGATTGGAAGGCAAAGTAGCTGCCGTTACCGGCGGCGATCAGGGGATTGGACGCGCGATTGTGCAGCGCCTGGCGGCGGAAGGCGCCGATGTGGCGTTGTGCTACCGCTCGAACAAAGCTGGCGCTGACGAAGTCGCCGCGGCCGTGCAGAAAGCAGGCCGAAAAGCAGCAGCGGTTCAATGTGACGTCGGGAAAGTTGCGGAGGGCCAACATTTCGTGGACGAGGCGGTCCGGCAGTTGGGCCGAATCGACATCCTGGTCAATAACGCCGGGCTTGAGCGCCGCGCGGATTTTTGGGACGTCACCGAGCAGGACTACGACGCCGTCCTTGACGTGAATCTGAAGGGGCCGTTTTTTCTGACCCAGGCATTTGTGAAGCATCGCATGCAGGTCAAAGCCGGCGGCAAGGTCATCAACATCAGCTCCGTGCACGAAGAGCTGCCGTTTCCGCACTTTGCCTCCTATTGCGCAAGCAAAGGTGGCATCAAAATGCTGACTCGGAATTTATCCATCGAGCTGGCGCCGCTTGGCATCACCATCAACTCGATTGCGCCGGGCGCTATCGAGACGCCCATCAATAAGAAACTGCTGAATGACCCAGTGAAGCTGAAATCGCTGCTGGAAAATATTCCGCTGAAGCGCCTCGGCAAACCGGAGGATGTAGCATCGGTTGCGGCGTTCCTGGCATCTTCGGACGCCGATTACGTGACGGGAACAACCTATTTCGTCGACGGTGGCCTGACCTGGAACTACGAGGAACAGTGAGGTTGGTTTTGGAGACCCTAACCTAGGCGCGCATCGCGGTCGCACCCCGTGCGGCTTGCAGCAGCTTGCGGGCATTATCGCGAATGTCGCCGCGGGCAAACACGGCGTTGCCCGCAACCAGCAACTCCGCGCCGGCACGAACCACGTCGCCGACCGTGGTCAGATCGACGCCTCCGTCCACTTCGATGCGGAACGAAAGTCCGCGGCGCTCGCGAATCTGAACCAGCGCTTCAATCTTGCGCAGCGCGCCGGGAATGAATTTCTGGGCGCCAAAACCGGGATTCACAGACATGACCAGCACGTGGTGCACGATGTCCAAAACCTCGTCGAGCATCTGCACGGGCGTCGCCGGATTGATCACCACCGCAGGCTGGCATCCATGCGACGCAATCAGGTGCAGCGTGCGATTGAGGTGCACGCAGGCTTCCTGGTGCACGGAAATCCAGTTGGCCCCGGCTTCTGCGAAGGCCCCGATATAATCGTCCGGATTTTCGATCATCAAGTGGCAATCGAAAGGCACCTTTGCAATCGCCTTGCGCAGCGACGCAACGACCGGCGGGCCGATCGTAAGGTTCGGAACGAAATGCCCGTCCATTACGTCGAGGTGCAGGACCGTGCCGCCGCCGTCAATGGCGGCGAGCGCTTCGGCGCCGAGCTGCGCGAAATTGGCGGAAAGAATGGAAGGTGCGAGTTCGATCAATGTAGCGCTCCCGCTCCTGTGATTATACGCGGAAGCAACAGCCCCTCGGTCCTGAATGTGGAGGTGGCGCTCTAACCGCGCCACGGAATGGCGCACCGGCGGGCGCTGCTTTCGCGGGCGAGTTCGAGGACGCGCATGACATTGAGCGCATGCTGCGGCGTGACTGCAGGCGCGGCTGTGCCGAGCAAGACGTCGCGGACGTTCGCGTAGTAGCTGCGATAGTCGCTCGGAGCGGGCGGGACGAGTTGCTTCGTGGTGGTGCCATCGGCGTTCACCACCGTTAGGACGCCGGAGTTTTCTTCTTGGTCCTCTTCGCTAGGCGTTTCATTCCACGGAATGCGCCCGGCGCGCAATTGTGGCTCTTGCACGTCAAACGCGTGCTTCACGTAGGCGCCGTTGGTGCCGTGCAGAATGAAGCGCGGGCGCGTGACCGGGGCGAGCATGGTGGCGCGAAGCAGTGCCCGCAAGGCACCGGCATAACGTAGCGCGAGATCGAACGAATCGTCAGCCACCGCGTGCTCGCGCTCGACGCGGATATCGGCGGTGATTGCTTCGGGAAGGCCGAAGAGTACCAACGCATGATCGATCAGGTGCGGCGCCAGGTCGAAAAGAATGCCGGTGCCGGGCCCGGAGCGCTCGCGCCAGGCGTTCGCTTTTAGCTGCGGGCGAAAACGATCGTAGTTCGATTCGAATCGCACGATCCGCCCGAGACAGCCGCTCGCAACAAGTTGCTGGACAGCCTGAAAATCGCCATCGTAGCGGCGATTTTGGTAAACGGTCAGAAGGCGGCCGCGTTCTTGTGCGAACTCCACGAGGTCGAGAGCCTCCTCCAGCGTAGGGGCTAAAGGTTTGTCGACCACCACATCGCGACCTGCGGCGAGACACTGCCGAGCGATGGGATGGTGCGTGTCGTTTGGTGTGGCGACCACAATCAGTCGAATGTCAGACATGGCCAGCAGCTCTTCGACGCTGCGCACAATCCGCGCGTCGGGATAGAGCTTTGCCGCTTCGTCGCCGCTGCGTTTCAAAATCGCGGCAAGCCTCAAGCCCGGAACAGCACGAATCACCGGCGCATGAAACGAGCGCCCCGCCAGTCCAAATCCGATGAGCCCGACGTTGATCATCCGAGGTGGCAGCTCTTATATGCCGACGTAGAGCGTACACGATCCCGCGCAACGCAGCTGCCGCGGCTGCGAGTGAAATTTGCCTCTGGCGGCCTGCTCCTTCAGAATGTTTGACAACATGTCGGCAACCACAACGGTGGCAATACCAGAACGTACTCGCAGCAGGCGCACTACCTTGCTCGCGGTACTTTTCGTCGGCTTCGTCTTGAGTGGGATTGCCACCACCATCGTCGGACCGATGCTGCCGGTTTTCATTCGCCGGTGGGGACTGGATGATGGGCAAGCCGGCCTTTTCCCATCGATCCAATTTCTCGCGGCATTGGCAGGGACCGCAATATCGGGCGCATGGATGGCATGGCGTGGTTACCGGCCTTCGCTCGTCGCGGGGTATGCATTGATGGGATTCGGCTTAGCCACCCTCAATGCCAGCACGCACGGGAATGCGCTGGCGGCTGCCGCGGCCCTCGGCTTGGGCTACGGGCTGATCACGCCAGGAACGAATTTGTACGTTGCGGAAGCCGGTCGTGCTCGCAGTGCTTCCTTGCTCAACCTGCTCAATTTTACTTGGGGAGCGGGAGCAATGGCCTGCTCGCCGCTGATCGCCGTGGCATTGGCAAACAATCGATTGCCCAGCCTGCTCATCAGCTACGCAATTTTCGGAGGGCTGCTGGCGTTTACGCTTCTGTTTGCGCGATTCGGCGCCGAAAAACACGAAAAGGCCATCGACACCTCGGGAGCCGCACCCCTCCTCGTCGGACGCGGAGTGACCATCGCGCTCGCAACGCTGTTTTTCATGTATGTCTGCATGGAAACGAGTATTGGCGTGTGGTCCGCGGAGTACTCGCGTCGCATCGCAAACGGAATCACAAATATGACCACGCTCGCGCCGATGTTTTTCTACGCGGGGCTTACCTCCGGACGCGGCTTGGCTCCGCTCGTCTTGCTATCCCTTTCGGAAGGACCGTTGGTGATTGGCGCGCTTAGCCTGGTCGCGATAGGAACCACGGTAGTGATTTTTTCCGCCGCGTTGAAGGTGGTCATTGCCGGAGTTTTCCTCGCTGGCTTGGGATGCGCTTCCATCTATCCCATCTATATCGCCTGGCTTTCGAAATGGTACGGAGCGCGAGCAAAGCGCATCGGCGGGTTTTTGTTTGCGCTCGCTTCGCTGGGAGGAGCCGCAGGGCCGTGGCTGGTCGGTATTTTGTCGAAATCTTCCGGAAGCCTGCGCGTGGGATTCCTCGCGCCGCTCCTCAGCGCACTCATCATGATCTGCATTGTCGTGAGCCTGCGCCGGCAAACGTCGCAGTGAGGTATCCTCAGTCCGTGTCAACGCCTTCGCCCTCGGAACGCTCACCTGCCTCAGGGCTTCTCTTGGGTTTAGTGATTACCTTGGCCGTCGTTGTTGCTTACTCGGCGTACATTCGCGTGCAGCTCGCCGGTTTGCGCAAGCTGCAGAGCGACATGGTGGACCGCGGGCGCAAGGATTCGCTGCAATTGCTGCGCCTGCAAAATGATTTGAACACCGTGGCCCTGGCGATGCGCGACATGCTGGATGCCGGCGAGCCTTACCCCTTGGTCGCATGGTCCGCGCAATTCGACCGCGTGCGCGCCGATTTGGATTCGGCGCTCCGGCTCGAAGAGCAGTATGCCGAAGTGCATCGCACTCCCGAACAGCGCGCGTATTTGAGCCAGCAGCTTTCGCAATTCTGGGATGCGGTGGATAGGATGTTCTTGCTGGCGCGCGACGGCAAAGAGGTGGAAGCGCGCGACCAAATCCGGCTGTCGCTGCAAGCCCGGCAAGCGGCGCTGGGCACGGCAGTGTCTCGCTTATTGATCGAAAACAACGAGGCCGAGCAGCAGGCCGCAGCGCAGATCGAGCACATCTACAACGGCGTGCAGCGGCAATTGTATATTTTTCTGACCGCCGCACTGATCGCCATTGCGCTCACCAGCTTGTACCTGATTCGTTCGAACCGGCAAATTTTCGCGCGGCTCGCAGCGCTCTCCGCACAGCGCAGCGATCTGGCGCAGAAACTGATTGCCACGCAGGAGTCCACGCTCCGCCACATCTCACGCGAGCTGCACGACGAATTCGGCCAGGTGCTGACCGCCATTGGCTCGCTGCTGAGTCGCGTGGAAAAGCAGGTTCCGCAGGGCGCCCCGCTGCGCCGGGATTTGCAAGACGTGCGCGAAATCGCGCAATCCACGCTGGACAATATTCGCAGCTTGTCGCAAGCGCTGCACCCAGTGCTCCTCGACGAGCAGGGACTGGTGAGCACGCTCGATTGGTATATTCCCACGGTCGAACGGCAAACCGGGTTGAAGCTGCACTACGAAAAGTCGGGCGCTGCGTATCCGGTCGATGGCACTGCCGGCGTGCAGGTATATCGTGTGTTGCAAGAGGCGCTGAATAATGTAAAGCGCCATGCGGGAGTGCAAGAGGCTTGGGTGCGGCTAAAATTTCAAGGCGACTCCGTAAGCCTGGAAGTCGAAGACCACGGCAAGGGATTTTCGCCAGACGCCGGGCACCAAGGTATTGGGCTGGTTGGAATGCGCGAGCGCGCCGAGCTTGTGGGAGGCACCTTGCAAGTATTGCGGCGCGAAGGCGGCGGAACGATCGTGCGGCTCGTCGTGCCGGCGGAGAAAGTGGAAGCGCATGGCGGATAGGCTCACGGTCCTGCTGGTGGACGATCACGCGCTGGTGCGCAAAGGATTCCGCCGCATCCTGGAAGACGATCCCGGAATTTTCGTCGTCGGAGAAGCCAGCGAGGGCGAGGAAGCAGTGCGGCTGGCGCTGGAGCTGAAACCGAAAGTAGTGGTGATGGACTGCGCACTGCCGGGCATCAACGGTATCGATGCTACCCGGCGCATTCGCGCCGAGATGCCGGGCGCGACGGTGCTGATGCTCAGCATGCATTCCGAGGACACTTTGGTGCGCCAGGCCCTCGAGGCAGGTGCCCGCGGCTACATCCTGAAGAATGCGCTCGAACTGGATTTGGTCAGCGCCGTAAAGCGCGTCGCCGAAGGCCATCTGGTGCTCGATCCGCAACTCGCCAAGCCGGCAGCCCTCAAGGGCGAGCGCGACAGCGGGCTAACCGCGCGCGAGCTGGAAATTTTGCGACACATCGTGGCAGGCAAATCAAACAAGGAGATTGCCGCCGAGTTAGGACTGAGCGCGAACACCGTGGGGGTGCACCGCGCGAACATCATGGACACGCTCGGAATTCATAAGACGGCGGAACTCGTGGTTTACGCCATTCGCAACGGATTGGTGACCCTGACTTGAAGCGCCGTGAATTCTTGTCGGGCACCGCAAGTGCCGGGCTCCTCGGTTTGGCTTTTCCTCGGTTCTCGCACGCCGCTGCCGTCGCACCGGCGTTTCGCTTCGCGGACGCCACCCAGCACGCGGGCATTCAGTTCCAGCACAACAGCGGCGCGTACGGCGGCAAATTGCTTCCGGAGACGCTTGGCTCCGGTTGCGCGTTTCTCGATTACGACGCCGATGGCTGGCAAGACATTCTGTTGATCAACGGGATGGACTGGCCTGGCCACAAACGCCAGCGCTCCACGTTGCGCCTCTACAAAAACAATCGCAATGGCACGTTCACGGATGTAACCAAAGCCGCCGGTCTGGACGTCGAGATGTACGGAATGGGCGTCGCGGTCGGCGACTACAACAACGACGGCTTCCCGGATATTTTCATCACTTGCGTCGGACAAAACAGGCTATTTCGCAACACCGGCAAAGGAACTTTCCTCGATGTGACGCGCGCAAGCGGCTTGAATGCGCGGCAAGCGTTCAGCACGTCAGCGCTGTGGTTCGACTACGATCGCGACGGCTTGCTCGATCTCTTCGTCTGCAACTATGTGCGCTGGTCACCGGAACACGACGTTTTCTGCAGCCTCGACGGAAAGCACAAATCGTTTTGCACGCCGGAAGCGTATCGCGGCGACACATGCTGGCTGTTTCACAATCGCGGAGACGGAACATTCGAAGACGTCACGGCCACCAGCGGAATCTTCGACAGCAGCTCGAAATCTCTGGGCGTGGCGATGCTCGACTATGACCAGGACGGCTGGCCGGACTTGCTGGTGGCCAACGACACGCAGCCCAATAAGCTCTACAAAAATCTGCGCAACGGCAAATTCAAAGACGTCGCTGTGGAAGCGGGGCTCGCTTTCAGCACCGAAGGTAAAGCGCGGGCCGGCATGGGCGTCGACGTCGCGGACTTCGAGAATTCTGGCAACCCGGGAATCGCTATCACGAATTTCGATAACGAGATGATTGGGCTGTATCGGGCCGTCCGCACCGGAACATACGACGATATTTCGATTGCTGCCGGCGTAGGCTTGCCGTCGAAAAATACGTTGGGCTTCGGCTGCGCATTTCTCGATGTGGACCTCGATGGCTCGCTCGATCTCGCGGTCGCCAACGGGCACATTGAGGAAACCGTCCGCAATATTCACGGCAATGTTGGTTACGCCCAACCGCCACAGCTTTTTTTGAATCTGGGCGGAGGAAAATTCGAAGATTTCGCGGCCAATGTGAACGGCGGATTTGCTGAGCCCAAGGTCGGCCGCGGTCTGGCGTACGGTGACTATGATCGCGACGGAGATCTGGACATCCTGCTAACCACAAACAATGGTCCCGCTTATCTCTATCGCAATGAGAACATTGTCAGAAATCACAGCATCCGCTTTCATCTGCGAGGAACGAAGTCAAATCGCGATGCTATTGGCGCGCTCGTTCGGATTTTCGACCGCGGGAAGACCCAAAGCCGTGTCGTGAAGGGTGGCTCGAGCTACCTTTCGCAATCGGAATTGCCGCTGACCTTTGGCCTGGGACAGCGCCCGACCATCGAGCGCGCAGAGATCGAGTGGCCAAGCGGCGCCAAGGAAGAGTTCAAGAATCTCGATGCTGGCCGCAGCTATCAAATCACTGAAGGAAAAGGACTTAAGGCCAACACCGGTTTCTAGTGTTTTCGGGTTATTGCAGGGCTTTCGTCTAGGCGATATATAACGCGCACATCGCTTCCAGATAGGCTTTCTTCCTAGCGCCCACCCGGAGGCACCCCAAGCACTCGCGGCCGGATGTGCACCCATCCGGCCGCACTTTTTGTGGTAGCGTCGAGGCGCTCGAAACTGGAGACACGCGGGATGGAACGTTGGCGCTTGCGAAGCTTGTTGGCTCTCGTGGCAAGCGCCATTTATTTGTACGGCTTTCCCTCCGCCACGATCAGTTACCAAGTCCTTGTTCTCTTTCACCTGGCTGTCGGCATCCTGCTGACCGTTTTGCTGCTTCCCTTTCTTTTCCGGTTACTGCGAGTGGATGCTCCGCTCGCGCGCGCCGGATGGGTGTTCTTGGCTGCGGGCGCGGTGCTCGGCATCGTGTTGATCTTCATTGGCACACTGCACCGCCTGAAGCCGTGGCTCTACGCGCATATCGTCTTTTGCGTCATCGGCTCTCTGTTCGTCGCGACGGCGTGGTTAGCTTCGCGTGGATGGTTGGGCACCACAACAACACAGCGCGTATTTCGATTTGCAGGACTAGTCCTTGCCACTGCGGCGATTTCGGCGGGAGCCTGGTGGTCGCGCGAAGTCCCGTGGAGGAACGCCAATCGCATCGTGAACCCGCAAATGCCCGCGGCTTCCATGGACGGCGAAGGCGACGGCCCGCAAGGGAAATTCTTTCCAAGCTCCGCGCAGACCAAACATAACGGCTACATTCCCGCAAAGTATTTCATGCAATCGGACGCGTGCCAGCGCTGCCATGAGGACATTTACAAGCAGTGGTACAGCTCGGCGCACCACTTTTCATCGTTCAACAATCAGTGGTATCGCAAGAGTATCGAATACATGCAAGACGTTGCGGGCGTACGCGCTTCAAAATGGTGCGCAGGTTGCCACGATCCGGCGCTGCTCTTCAGCGGCCTTTTCGACAAGCCCATTAAGGAAATCGTCGACCGGCCCGAAGCCAAGGCCGGCCTGAGCTGCCTGATGTGCCACAGCATCGTGCAAGTGAAGAGCACTATGGGCCAGGGCGATTTCGTGTTGGAGTACCCGAAGCTGCACGAGCTGGCGGCCAGCGACAATCCCCTGGTGCGCACCTTGCACGATTTTCTCGTACGCGTGAATCCTGAGCCTCACCGGCGGACGTTCCTGAAGCCCTTCATGCGCACACAGACCGCGGAGTTCTGCGCGTCGTGCCACAAAGTGCACCTCGACGTTCCGGTGAACCACTATCGCTGGGTGCGCGGCTTCAACGAGTACGACAACTGGCAGGCCAGCGGTGTCTCCGGCCAGGGCGCGCGCTCGTTTTACTATCCGGCGAATTCGATGATGTGCGCCGATTGCCACATGCCGCAGGTGCGCTCAGCGGATCTCGGGAATATCGATGGCTTTGTTCACTCGCACCGATTTCCGGGCGCCAACACGGCCGTGCCCACGGCGAATCAAGATCAGACCCAGTTGGAGTTGAGCCAGAAATTTCTGCAGGACAAACAGCTGAGTGTGGATATTTTTGCGATTTCACCCGCAGCGAATGAGGTTTCCGCGCCAGCCGCTGCGAAAATGGGCCGGCCAGAGCTATCCACGTCATTCGCGGTTGGCGAGGAAGCAGATACGTCTCTGCCAAGCGGACCCGCCGGCGAGGCTCGCGCTGTTACCGCGCCGCTGGGCCGCGTTCCTGCCACGGTGCGGCGCGGCGACGACGTGCGCGTGGATGTCGTCGTTCGAACGCGCAAGGTCGGCCACTTCTTCCCCGGTGGAACCATCGATGCCTTCGACGTTTGGCTAGAGATGCAAGCGGTCGATGAAAATGGACAGACGCTCTTCTGGAGCGGCAAGGTCGAGGACGACGGCAAGGGTCCCGTGGAAAAAGGAGCACACTTTTACCGTTCGCTGCTCATCGATGCGCACGGGAATCCGATCAACAAGCGAAACGCCTGGGCCAATCGAGCTACAGTCTACGTGCATTTGATTCCGCCCGGTGCCGCAGACACCGCGCACTACCGGCTGCACATTCCAGAAAGTGCCGGCGAA
>WNFI01117947.1_pt3 | contig 43410 bp, 43 predicted proteins | sample 5400471 | NCBI WGS metagenome assembly WNFI01 (sample SAMN13153348, study PRJNA577476) | soil metagenome | isolation source: 100 cm saprolite on Douglas fir-dominated hillslope | place: USA:California | collected 2013-09-17 | reverse complement strand
TCCGGATGGTGGTGGTCTTGCCGGACCCGTTCGGGCCGAGGAAGCCGTAGACCGAGCCGCGCGGCACCGCCAGGTCGATGCCGGCCACCGCCATCTGGCCGCGGAACCGCTTGGCCAGCCCGCTGGTCGCGATGGCCAGCCCGGCAGTATCCGACTGCGGCCTGCGCGGCGCTCCCGGCGCCGGCAGGCGCTCATCCCCGTCGGCCACACGGCCGAAGCTGACCTCGTCCCGCGTGTCCGGCCGCGCGGCCGGGCTCACTTGAGCTGCGCCGCGTCGGCGTAGAGCACGGACGGCTGTACCGCACCGATCAGGACCTCGCCGTCGCTGGTGATCAGGACCGAGATAAGGCTCGTCCTGAGCAGGCGCCCGCTACCCCAGGCCCCGTGCACCGGCCGGGCCGCGCTCAGCAGCGCGCCGCCGAGGCCGGACACATCGACGCCCGGGCCGCCAGACACAACGCCGGGAGACAACGTCACCGTGGCCTGGCTGCTGGACACGGTGCCCGACACCGGGCTGCTGCTGGACACGGTGCCGCTGGAGGACTCAACCCAGCCGGAGCCATAGACCGTGGTGCCGGTGGGCACGCCGCCCGGGAGACCGCCGGGCGCGAGCCCTCCGGCGGGCAGCACCAGGACCGACAGCCAGTCGTGGCCTATCACGGTAGGCCCGCCCACCAGCGGTACCAGGGCCGAGAACGATGAGGAACAGGCCGACGAGCAGATGCGCCCGGCGTTGCCGAGCACGCCGGCCTGGAGGCGCTTCAGCAACGCCGCGCGCTGGGCCTGGGGCATTCCCCTGGGCAACTGCGCCGCGATGCTCGCGCGCATCTGCTTCAGCGCCGCGGAGGGAATCCCCGGTGCGGGCACGCACCTGACGCCCTTCTGGAGCGGGACCTGGGCGGGCAGCACCACCGTCGAGGGCATGAGCTTCGCGGGCAGGACCTTGCCGTGCTCCGTGTGAAGGATGAAGCCGCCTCCGTTGGAGGCCTTGTTGATGATGGCCTGGCTGCCCGCGCCGGCGGCCCAAGCGCGCGGCTCCGGGAACGGCAGGCCCGGCGGGAAGCCTGCGGCCGCCGGGACCGTGACCGTCTTCACCGTGGCACCGGGCGGCGGGGTGAAGGGGAAGTTGGAGGCGGCCGGCCGGGTGAACGACAGAGAGGTGTAGCCCACCTCGAGCGCGGGACTCGATGCGCCGCGGGCGAAGACCTGCACCCGCAGCGGCAGCGAGTTGCCCGCATCGATGGCGATCCTGACCTGGCCGATCAGCGACCGGCTGTCCTTGGGCGCCAGCGAGAGCTGGTAGGCGGCCTGGCCCGCGACCACGACGTTGGGCTGCAGTCCGACCGTCGTCGTCTGGCCGACCGCGGCCAGTANNNNTGGTCTTGCTGTCCCAGAGCCAGACGTTGCGCCCGTCCCGGCGAAGATCAGTCTCGCCCAGCGTCACCGGGATCGCGATCCTGACGTGCGTCGGGCCGTCGTACCAGATCTTGAAGGTGTGCGAGCCGGACAGCAGCGACAGCCCGGACAGCGGGCCCGAGGCCGAAGACCCAGGGCCAGAGCTGGGCAGGTCCGGGAGGCCCAGATTCGCCGTCTCCTGGACCACAGCCTGCATGGCGGACGGCCAGGCCGGCGGGGCGTCGACGGCCGCGAGCAGCTGGGCGGTGCTGCGGGCGGGAAGCTGGGGAGAGGCCTGCGCGCCGGCGATGGCCGATCCGGCGATGACCATCCCGACCGCGGCCACCGCGCCGACCGGCACCGCCCAGCGCGCCTGGCGCGGGAGCCTGCCCATCAGGTCAGAAGCAACGCTCACTGGCACCTCCGGCGGATACTGGGCTCACCAATTCCGACACGGGTCCGAGCATACGGCTCAAAACTCACTGAGAGCCGCAACGGCGGCGGGAGGTTGCGCTGCGCGGCGAGCGGGTCTGCGGCCCGCTGCTTACCGCATCCAGGTATTTCCCTTACCAGCGGCCCCACGGCAGCAGCGCGGTCACGGCGACCGCGGCGAACAGCACGGTCAGGTAGGCGATCGACTGGTGGAACAGGCGCATCGGGGCGCGGGCGTCTCCGACCGCGACCCGCGACCGCAGCCGGTGCGCCTCGGCCAGGAACCATGCGCCACCGGCAGCATCGGCACGCCCGCCGCCGCGTAGTCGTCGCGGAACTTCATCGCCAGCGCCCAGAAATGCGGCGGGGTCCAGAAGAAGATGACGCAGAAGAGCACCACGGCGGCCAGGCTCACCCGCCCGGTCACCGCCGCCCACCCGACCAGCACCGGGAAGCAGCCCGCCGCCCCGCCGATCACGATGTTGGACGCCGTCCGCCGCTTCAGCCCGAGCGTGTAGACGAAGACGTAGAACAGGATCGCCCCGTCGGCCAGCGCCGCGGCCAGCCAGTTCACGAGCAGGCCCAGCACCACCGTGGACGCGGCGCCCAGCACGATGCCTGACACCAGCGCCTCGGCCGGCCGGATCACCGCCTTCGCTCCCGTGACCGCCAGCGGCCGCCGCGAGGTGCGCCGCATACGTGCGTCGATGTCCCGGTCGATGAAGCAGTTCAGCGTGTTCGCGCTGGCCGCAGCCAGAGCTCCCCCGGTCAGCGTCGCCACCATGAGCCACGCCGACGGCACGCCCCGCCGCGCCAGCAGCATCGTCGGCAGCGTCGTCACCAGCAGCAGCTCGATGATCCGCGGTTTGGTCAGGGCGAACAGCGCCCTGGCCACGAGGCGCGCCGAGCGCCGCCCGGCGACCGGGCCACAGACCGGCTCGGTCCCGTGCCCGTGCAGCGCGCTCGCGGCTTGTGTCACTCGCTGGCCTCCGTGCCTTCAGTAGATGCCGGGCCCTGGGTCGTACCGTGCTCCGAATCACCGGCCCCGACCGGCTCGCCAGATACACTACCGGTCGTAGTGGTGGCGGCCGGCACCGCTCCTCCCAGCTCGGCGCCGGATTCCGCCGGCCCGGCGTGGGCCGGGGCGGTGATGCGGCGGGCCGGGACCCTGGCGTGCGGCCGGCCGAACAGCAGCACGTACAGGATCGCGCCTATGACGCAGAACAGGATCACAGGGAACGCGAACGTCAGGTAGCTTCCTGCCTCGCTGTTGACAGGCACCGAGGCGAGAACCGTTCCACCCACAGCCACGCCAGCCTCCTCGTAGTAGTCAGATCGTGCGCCGCCGGAAGCCGGGCCGGGTGGGCCAGGCCGCCCTGCCCGAGCTGGCCCGGGCGGAGTCGGCCCAGGCTGGACGGCCAGCCAGCGGAGGGCTGCCGGCCGCAACCGTCCGGCCCGTCAGCCGGTCCAGTTCACGCGACAGCTCGTCAGACTCCTCGTGCTCCAGCCACCCCAGGAGCAGGGCCAGCGTGACGATGATCAGCGGCGGCAGCAGGCCCATCCACAGCACCGCCCCGCCGACCTGCTGGTCCGCGACCACGCTGAGCACGTGATGAGCGGCCCCGAGGTAGGCCGGGTACACCAGCCCGGAACCGAACACGAGCACCATGCCGAGGACGGTATCGGCGGCCGCGGTGCCGACGAGCAGCGCCAGCCGGCGCATTGGCGCGGCCCTCGGGTTCGAGCCGCCGGATCCGACCAGCTGCAGCCAGAACAAGATCCCGGCCGCGAGGTAGGCCGTCCACTGGACGTACCGCACCGCGGCGTTCGTGGCCGCCAGGTCGTACAGCGCCGGGAGGTGCCCGCCGAGCCAGACGACGTTGAACGCCACGGTGACGGCTGCCGGCCAGGCCAGCCACCAGCGCGCACGACCGGGGGCCTGAGGGCGGTCCCGCGCATCGGCCGGGCGGGCTGCGCTCTGCGACGGCCGCCGCAGCCCGCTGGCGAGGGCCCGGCCGGGCGCGCCCGCCGCGATCAGCGCCGGGGCCACCGCGGCGAGCAGCAGATCCTGGATCGAGCGCACCCAGATGAAGGTCAGCGACCAGTAGGCCAGCGGTGAGACCAGCGCAAGCAGTACGGCCAGCAGGCCGCCGTGGAACGCGGCCGCGCGCCACGCTAGTTCGCGCCGCGCTAGGTCCTCGCGCCAGATCCGGCCCAGGCCGACCAGGTGCACCGCGACGACGACCACCCAGATGGCCAGCACGGCCCAGGCGAGGGACCAGTGCGCGAGGACGTAGGACATGGCGACCCGGTCAGGCCGTCAGGTGGAGGACATAGGCCATGGCGCTCAAGCCGCCAAATAAAAGAGCACCCAGAACACGATCGCGATCACGGCGAGGTAGTTCCAGAGGACGGTGAACGCGCTCAGGCTCGCCTGGAAGCGCTGCACGGCGAACGCCTCGGCGTAGGTCGGCGGCTGCTCCACGAAGGAGATCTCCGGGATCACCCGGGCTCGCATGATCAGCGTCTCGAGCCAGATCATCGCGGCCAGCACCACGACGATGAAGACCGGGGTGGCGCCGACGAAGACGCTGGCGAAGCCCGCGCTGCCCGGGAAGAAGGGCAGGTTCAGCAGTTGCCAGACCTGCAGCCCGATCGCGGCCAGGCCACCCGCCAGCGCCACCACCGCGCTGACCTGCCAGGCACTCTTGTGACCGGCCTTGATCCGCGTCAGCCCCGCGTACTGGAGCACCGCGCTGACCACCACCAGCGCCATGATCACCGCGCCCGCCCACTGCTGCGGGCCCTTGAACCCCGCCGGGTGCCACATATGGTTCGAGTTCAGCGACCGCAGGTAGAAGTAGGCGAACGCGAAGCAGCCGAACGCGAACGACAGGCCGCCCAGGGCCAGCCGCACCCCGGTCCACGCCGCGTTCAGCGCCGCCTCGTGGTAGAAGCCCGCCTCCTCGGCCTCGCGGGTCAGGCCCGGCGGAGGGGCTGCCGTTTCTGCCATTGCTAAACCTCCGCTCCCTCGATCGCGGCGCCCGCGTAGGCGCTGCTGATCACGCCCAAGGGCGGGTCCAGGTCGGCCACCGGCGGCGCGTTCTTCACGCCGTACTCATACGGGCCCGAGATCACCACGGGCACCCGGGCGAAGTTGCCGGGCGGCGGCGGCGAGGAAACCTGCCACTCCAGGCCGCGGGAGCGCCAGGGGTTCCCCTCCTCCCGCACCCGGGCGATCACCGTCGAGTACACGAAGTTGATCAGGAAGATCAGGATCGAGACGCCGTTGAAGAAGATGAACATCGTCCAGAAGTGCCACTTGCCGAGCGTCTGGTTCAGCTTGATCCCCAGCATCTTCGGCAGCCAGTAGTAGCAGCCGGCCATGAACGCGAAGACCAGCCCGCCCATGATCGTGTAGTGGAAGTGCGCCATCACGAAGAACGTGCCGTGCTCGGTAGTGTCGGCGGGCACGTCGGACAGGAACACCCCGGAGATCCCGCCGATCAGGAAATTGAAATAGAACCCGAGCGCGAACAGCATCGGCACCGTGAACCGGATCTTCGCCTTCCAGAACGTGCCCATGGCGACCAGGAAGATGAAGCCGGTCGGGATCGAGATCAGCTCGGTGGTCAGCATGAACACCGGCCGCATGTCCGGGTTGATGCCGCTGTCGAACAGGTGATGCTGCCACACGAAGAAGCTCAGCAGCGTCACGCCGACCATTCCGGCCGCCGCGATGCGGTAGCCGAACAGCGGCTTGCGGCAGAACACCGGGATGATCTCGGACACGACGCCGAAGCCCGGCAGGGCCAGGATGTACACCTCGGGATGGCCGAAGAACCAGAACAGGTTCTGCCACAGGTAGTTGCTGCCGCCGAGGCTGTCGGTGAAGAACGCGGTCTGCACCGTCCGGTCGGTGATCAGCATGTACATCGCGCCGACCAGGACCGGGGCGGCGAGCACCATCAGGAAGGCGGTCGTGAGCATGGCCCACACGAAGATCGGGACCCGGCTCCAGCGCATCCCGGGCGCCCGGTAGCAGATGACGGTGACGATGATATTGAACCCGAGCAGGATCAGCGAGAGTCCCATCAGCCCGAACGCGACCCCGTAGGCGTCGGCGCCCTGGGTGGCCTGGACCGACAGCGGGGCGTACCCGGTCCAGCCGAACGGGAACCCGCCGAACAGCAGGCCGGACAGCAGCACGATGTAGGCCGCCGGGGTGAGCCAGAACGAGAGCGCCTCGATCCTGGGGAACGCCATCCGCTTGGAGCCGATCATCAAGGGCACCAGGTAGTTGCCGAACGGCCCGAGGATGAGTGACGAGATCATCATGATCATCATCGTCCCGTGCTCGCCGACAATCGCGGTGTACGTCGCGGAGCTGAACACGTGGTAGGAGGGCGACAGCAGCTCGGTCCGGATCGCCATCGCCAGCAGGCCGCCGGTCAGGAAGTAGGCGATCATGCCCACCAGGTACTGGATGCCGACCACCTTGTGGCTCAGCGAGTACCTGAAGTACCTGGCCAGGCCATTGTCCGCCTCGTGCTCCTCTTCGCGCGTGTGCACGGGCCGCCCGGCCATCTGCCGCAGCAGGTCGTTGAATATCCCGAGGCCTGCCAGCCAGCCGACCGTGCCGAGGACATAGCCGAGGACGATGGCGAAGTCGTTCTGGCCGGAGTTCACGACGTGCGTGTAGCCGCTCGCGATGAAGTTGCCCAGCCAGTGGCCCACCAGGTAGCCGACCACGCCGCCGATGATCCCGGTGTGGATCGCCGGGCGCATCCACCAGGAGCGGGCCGGCTTCGGCCCGCCCGGCCCGCGTCCGCCAGGCTGCTGGGCCTTCTCCGGCTGTATCTCGATGGCCATCCGGTCACCACCTCTTCGCGGAAGGAGCGGAACTGCCCATGCTGCCTGCTCGTCGCCTGCTCATGGCTGCACCGGGTACTGGCTGCCGTAGTAGTTGCCGCCCGCGCCGGTCAGCCCCGCCTTGGCGAAGGCCGCGCCCAGCTGCTTCACCGAGTTGGGGTCATAGGTCAGCGCGTACGGCGGGAGGATCCTGGTCAGCGCGGCGAGCTGGACCTGGGTCGCCGCGGCCCACGCGTTGAACGCCGAGACGGACATCACCTGGCCGGTGGTGGTCATGTCGGCGTGCCAGAGCCCGCACAGCTCCGCGCAGCGGACGGTGAAGCTGCCGGTGTGCTGCGGCTCGGTGTAGGCCACGTTGTTCACGCCCGGGTTCGCGTCCGCCTTCACCCCGAGCTGGTAGGGCCAGAAACTGTGGATCACGTCCAGCGAGGTCACGTTGAACTGGACGTTCTGGCCGACCGGCAGCACCAGGCTGGTGGTCTCGAACCCACCGAACTGCGGGTACCGGTAGGTCCACCGCCACTGCTGGCCGATCACCTGCACCTGCAGCGGGGTGCCGCCGCCCGGCCTCCAGATCGGCGTGTTCCCCTCGCCGGCCCCGGCCCCGGCCGGGACCACGAGCTCCACGGTGCCGAACACGAACAGGCCTAGCACGATCGCTGACGTGACCCCGATCCAGGTCGCCGATATCCGGGTGTTGCCGTGGATCGGCGGGCCGTCCTCGTCGTCGCCCTCCCGGTGCCGCCACACGATGAGCGCGTAGCCGGCGTAGACGAGCACGAACGCCATGACCGGGGCGGCCATGATCGCCATCACGTTGATGTCGTTCTGCTGGCTGGCCGCGGTGTTGGACAGGTCGCCCGGCGGCATGTGCGGCCCCCAGACGAACCAGATGATCAGGTCGGCCGCCAGGGCGATAGGCAGCCAGATCAGGAAGATCCGCAGCCCGTGATTCGGCTCGCGCCGCCCGGCCTCGGCGCTCGTTTCCGTGGCCGCGGCCATTAGGACACCACCTGCATGTTGCCGGTCATGTAACCGAACGTCTGCATGGGACCACCGTTGCCGTCGAGGAAGGAGAGACCGCAGGGGATGAAGCACTGCCAGCGGTAGGCGCCCGGCTGGGCCGGCGTCATGAAGCTGAACGTGGTGGTCGAGTGCTGCTTGTTCGTGCAGGGGCCGTTCAGGCAGGTGCCGGGTCCCGCCTGGACCGGCACGCTGAGGTTGATGGCGGGGATCGCGAACGTGTGCTGAATGTTGAAGTTGGGGTTGCCATTCCACCCATTCGCCACCGTGACCGGGCTGCCGCTGTAGTAGGCGACCCCGCCGACAGTGCCGGTAACCCGGCTCCAGAGCTGGTTGCGCACCGGGGTCGAGCCGTCGTAGCCGAGGATCGTCACGTTTATCCGGGTGTGCGCGGGAACCTGGAACAGCGTGGTGTGCACCCAGGCCCCCGTCGTCGGGCTCTTGATGTAGTAGCTGACCCAGGTCGGATGGGCCGGGTCCGCCTGGGGGCTCGACGACGCATCAGATTGCATGGTCATGTTGACCTGGCCAGACGCGTCCGCGGTGAAGTTCACCGTCGGCGGCCCGCCGAGCAGGTAATAAGCGACGACGAAGATCGCGCCGCCGACCACGGCGAGGAACGCCACGATCAGAGTAATCACCCGGGCCGGCAGAGACACCAGCCACCACCTCGCTTCTGCACGCGAGAGTTCATCTGCCGGGCACGCACGGTGGCGCGTCCGGCGACCGGAAGCTCATCTACATTTCCCGATCTTGTCGTCGGCGCGGTCAGCACGGCAAGGATCGTCGCCCTGAATGACGAAATTGTCATGCTGAGACAGCAACGCCCCCGGGTCACGGTTGTCGCACGTAGCTGGCCGGTTAGTTACATTTATCGACAGTTGATTACGTGTAGTAACGGTAGCTGCGCATTAGCCGGGTCACTCATGCCACCAGGCCCTGCAATGGATTGCTTTCGGGTCACGACGCTTGACCTGGGCGGTCAGATGGAGTAGATCCTCTGCTGAGCACACGTGACACCGAGGGGCGGGATCGGTCGCCGCACCAAGCTGATGTGGCCAGTGTGGAGTGAAGTGCCCGCAATGATCACAGATCGTGCCGCTCGTCGCCCAGCAGGATCAGCCATCCTGCTCGTTGACGACGAGCCGCGCATCCAGGGTTTTATCAGCCGCGCCCTCTCGGGGGCAGGGTATGCGATCGATTGCGCCCCGGGCGGAGCGGCCGCGCTGCGGCTGGCCCGCCGGAGCGAGTATGGCCTGGTGATCCTCGACCTGGTCATGCCGGACATGGACGGGCGCCAGGTGCTGGCCGAGATGCTCCGCGCGCACCCGGACCAGGCCGTGCTCGTGCTGTCCTGCCTGGACGATGTGACGACCAAGGTGGCCTGCCTGGACCTGGGCGCGCATGACTACCTGACCAAGCCGTTCTCGCTGGAGGAGCTGCTCGCCCGGGTGCGCGTCCAGCTGCGCGGTGATCCGCGCCACGAGGTGCTCAGGTCCGGGGAACTCAGCCTGGACGTCGGCCGGCTGCAGGCCGACGTGGGCCAGGGTCCCATTTCCCTCACCCGGCTGGAGTTTCTGCTGCTGCGGGAGCTCATGGGGCACGCTGGTCATTCGGTCCCGAAGGATCAGCTGCTGGCATCGATCTGGGGATACGACTTCGACCCCGGCTCGAACGTGGTCGACGTCTGCGTGCGGCGGCTCCGGTCGAAGCTCGGGTTCGACCTGATCAAGACGGTGCGCGGTGCCGGGTACCGGCTTGCGTCCTAGTAAGTTCGGGCTCATGCGTCCCGGAAAGCGCCCGAGCACGACGGTCATCGTCTTGGCCGCCGCGTGTGCCGCCCTGGTCGCTGCCATCATCGCCCTCGACAGCACCGCCGCCCGCCAGGGCAAGCCCGTCACAGCCCCCCCCGCGCCGGCTTTCACGCTGCCGTCCCTGCGCGATCCGGCGCAGCTGGTATCGCTGAGCGCCTACCGCGGGCGTCCGGTGATCGTGAACTTCTTCGCGTCATGGTGCGGTCCCTGCCGGCAGGAAACCCCGCTGCTGGCCAGGTTCTACCGCGGCTCGCGGGGCAAAATCATGATCATCGGCGTGGACGCGGACGACAGCGCCCCGGCGGCTCGCCGTTTCCTGCGGGCCTACGGTGTGTCGTATCCGGTCGCATTCGAGTCCACCCCGCTGATAAGCGACGCTTACGGCGTGAGCGCCATCGGGATCCCGGAGACCTTCTTCCTGGACTCCAGGCACCGCATCGTCAAGCGCATCCTCGGTGACGTCAGCATGCGGGCCCTCACCGAGGGCGTCGGCCTGATGAACAGCCGTCACCCGGACCTAGCGTCCGCCGCCGGCCCGGCCGTCCATCAGAATCGAGGCTGACCACGGTGCAGTCACTTCCGCGCACGGATCCGCCGTACGTGCCGATCCGGCGCACCGCGTGGCCGACGCGCCGCACCCCGTGGCTGATCTTCGCCGCGGCGGCGGTCCTGCTGGTGATCGCCGCGGGAGTGGCTCTGGTACACCGGCCTTCCCAGGCCGAGCGGGCGTCCGATCTGCGGGGGTTCCTCCATGACATGACCACCGGCATCGAGTCGTGTGCGGGCGGGGTCGGCGAGTCGCTGACCGCGCTGCAGGGGATCGAGTCCGGCTCCAGCCACCAGGTGGCCGACGCGATCGGCGTGGCCTCGTACGGCGCGAGCAACTGCACGCTGGCCAGCAGCCAGCCGCTCGACGACCTGGCCTCCTACCAGGTGACCGAGTCGCTGGCCAGCTTCCACCTGGCCAGCGCGGTCGACGGCCTCGTGACCTGGGCGGATCCTGACGCCGTCAACGTGCAGAACGATGTCGCGAGCGTGCTCGCCGCCCGCACCCCGCTGGCCAGGAGCAAGGCCGCCGCCGCCCTGCATCAGGCGCTGCGGACGCTGGACGCGCAGCGCGCGGCCGTGGACTCCGTCCTGCAGCGCGCGATCAGGTCCCTCTCCGCGCACGCCGCACCACCCAGGCTGCCCGGATGAGCTACCTGACCGATCACTGGTCGTTCGACCCGTTCCTGATCGTCGCCGTCGTCCTGGCCGTGTGGCACGAGATCGGCCTCGCCCGGCTGGCCCGCCGCTCCCGGCCCGAGCGCACCAGGCAGCGCAGGCTGCGCTCGATCTGGTTCTACGCCGGGCTGGCGATGCTGCTGATCGCGGTGGAGTCACCGGTCGACTACTGGGCCGGCGACTACTTCTTCGTGCACATGGTCCAGCACCTGCTGCTGATGTTCGCCGCGCCGACTCTGATCGTGGCCGGGGCCCCGTGGCAGCCGCTGCTCGACGGCCTGCCCGGGCGGGCCGGCCGCACCGCCACTGCCGAGGTGCTGCGCGGCGGCTGGTCCCGGCCGCTGCGCGCGGCCGCTGGCTGGCTGCTGCGGCCCTGGGTCGCGGTGGTGGCGTTCAGCGCCGTGATGCTGGCCTGGCACGTCCCGGTGCTGTTCGACCTCGCGGAGAACAACCAGGCCGTGCACATCTGGCTGATGCACGCCAGCTTCTTCCTCGTGGGGGTGCTGTTCTGGCTGCAGTTCATCCCCTCTCCGCCGTTCCGGATGCGGATGCCCCCCCTCTCGCAGGCGGTGGCGCTGGTGGCCACGAACGTCATCATGTGGATCCTGGCCATGTCGATGAGCTTCCTCACCCAGGTCTCCTGGTATCCGGTCTACAGCCACATCCCCGGGGTCACCCTCCCGCCGTTCGCCGATCAGCAGATCGGCGCCGGGATCCTCTGGGTCTGCGGGGACTTCTGGGCCATCCCCTGCCTGATCGTGGTGGTCCGCCGGATCATCAACTCCGACGGCAGCGTGGGCTCGGCCGTAGACCGGATACTCGGCCGGCGTACCGGCGAGACCGCCCGCGCCGGGTGGGCCAGCCGCGCAGGCCGCTGAGAGCGCTCATCGGGACCTGCCACGGCGGGCGCCCGCGTTATGGCCCTATCGTCTCCAGGGCCGAGCTGAACGCGATTTCCCAGTCGGCCAGCGACCGGGTGGGCCCGGCCGGCACCGCCTTGATCTGGTCCAGCGCGGCCAGGGCGCTGCGCACCAGGTCGGCGGGGCGCGGCGAGGTGACCCCGGCGTCGCCGAGCTCGAGCTCGTGCTGCAGGTTGTCGCGGCCGTGCCCCTGGACCACGTCGAGCAGCAGCAGCGGGCGCCCCACGATCCGCGCCTCGCTGCAGGTGTCGCCGGAACTGCTCACCACCAGGTCGGACGCGGCCATCAGCGCGGGGATGGCATCGCTGAAGCCGAACGCGCGCAGCCGGGGCTGGCGCCGCGCGGCCACGCGGAGCCTGGCCTCCAGCCTGGCGTTGTGGCCGGCCACCGCCAGCACGTGCACGCCCGCATCTCCCAGCGCCTCGGCGGCCGCGGCGACCGGTCCGAGGCCCCAGGCTCCCGACATCAGCAGCACGCAGCGCTCCGCCGACGGCACGCCCAGCTGCGCGCGGGCCTGCGCCTGGGTCGGGGGCCGGTAGAAGCCGGGCCGGACGGCCGGCGGGATGACCTGGACCCGGGCCTCCGGCTGGAACCTGCGCACCGCGGCCACCGCCGCCGACGAGGTGACCAGGTAGAGGTCGACGTGCTGGTGCACCCAGAGCCGGTGCGGGGTCACGTCGGTGCAGAACACCACGTGGCTCATGGCCGGGTAGCGGTCGGCGAGCCTGCTGACCGCGGAGGCGCCGGTCGCGAACACCGAGATCGCCAGGTCGGCGGGATTCTCGTCCAGGAAGCCACGCAGGCGCGGCACGACCCTGCGCCGGGCGGCGGCGTCCGCGAGCAGGGCCAGCCGGCTCCCGGTGCGCAGGGCCGAGAAGTGGACCGCGTCGAACAGGCCGGGGACGGCGAGCATGCCGCGGAACACGGCCTCGCCGACCGTGGCACCGCCGCGGCCGAGCAGCCGCATCGCGTCGAGGGTCTCCGTGGACCAGCCGTAGGCCGCCAGGGATGTCGCGCACGCCTCGGCCACCACGTCGTGGCCCATGCCGAGGGAGCCGGTCAGCAGCAGCGCCTTCCGCATCTAGGTCCCTTCGCCGAGCCAGTCCAGGTAGCGCCGGACGCCCTCGGCGAACGACGTGACCGGCCACCAGCCGAGCAGCTCCCTGGCGAGCGCCTCGTCATCGAAGATGTCGGCCGGCCACCAGGCGGGCCCGGGTTCCGCCACTGCTCCGACGTGATCCTGCCGCTGGCCTGGCCGACGGGCCTCCTCGCTCTACCCAGGCCCGGCTGTGACATGCTCCCAGGGATGACCGGGCAATGTCTCGGCGATTTGCGCATGCCGAGCGCCGGTTAACCGTGCTTGACAAATTCGGAACAAACCCCCGATATGGCTCAGGCAATGGACTCTACCACTGGCCCGCTCGGCCCGGCCGTGCACACCGCAATGGTGGCGGCGGCCGGGCTGGCGATCGCGCAGGCCGGGCCCGGCATCACCGCTCTGGGGCCCGTGCGGCGATCGGTGTTTCCTCGGCTGGCCGGGCGGGGCGCCGCCGACCACGTGGCCCTCACCTTCGATGACGGCCCTGACCCCGCGGCGACGCCTCACTTTCTCGACGTGCTGGACTCGCGCGGAGTTCAGGCTACGTTCTTCCTGCTCGGCTCCGGGCTCCGCGCGAGCGGCCCTCGGTGCGCTCCCGCTGCTCCTGGACGAGTGCGCCCGGCGAGATCTCCGCGTCGGCCCCCTGGCTCACCACTGAACCACCCCCGCCCGCGCCTGGCGCCGGGTCCCGAGCCCCACAACGTCAGGCCCTCGCCCCCGGCGCGCCCCTATCTAGCCCCCCGCCCCTGCCCCCGACGGCGCTAGCCGTGGGCGCTGGGGCCGCCTTTCATTGAGATCCCGGACCGAAACCCGTCATATGCCGGGTTCTGCCGCGAATTCCGTGAAGGCGACGAGGCTCGTTTCATGATCGTGGAGTCGGCCGGCCAGCAGGAGCCGGAGACTGGCCAGCAGGGGCCGGAGACCGGCCAGCGCTCCCGGGTCGGGCAGCGCGCGGGGTCCGGCCAGGAGGGGGATGACGTCGGCCAGGGCGCGGCATCGGGCCAGCAGGGCCCGGATGCCGGCGCCTGAAGCGGCCCACGCCTGGGCGCGGGCCGCGAAGCGCGGCCGCTGCGGAAACGCGTCATGTCCGGCGCCTGCGGCTGCCCGCGACGGAACCAGCCACCCCGGTCAGCCCGTAGGCGACGGCCCCATGCCACAGCGCGGTAAAGGAGCCGCCGATCAGGCCGCTGCTGCCGATTATCACCGATAGCACGAAAACGACGATCGCGGCGGCCGCACCGGGCAGCACCGCGAACCGCCACGGATTGGCGCGTGCCCAGCGCATCGCCCGGCCGGAATGCGAGCGCAATAGCGCGCCGCCCCCGGCGACGGCGAAGAAGGCCACGGCGCCGGCCGACAGCGAGCTGGTGACGCCGAGGTGGCCGCCCATGAGGTGCAGGACCAGATCGCCGCCCGTGACGACGGCGCCCGCCGCGCCGGCCATGCTCCACGGGGCGGCGGACATCGCCGCGCTGGAGACCGCTAGCTCGTCTCGCCGGTTCAGTCCCGGCTCCTGGTCGCGAGGTGGTGCCGACATCGTTTCTCCCTGGGTTGCGGGGTTCGGGCACACTCAAGATATATCGCTTCTTGGCTCAATGCTAGCTCTGGCAAGCGACGCCGGGGAAGTGACCCTTGTCATCGCGGGGAATCCTCAGTGGGCATTCAGGCAACGTCCAGGCCGATGGTGCTTACTGGGGATGTGTCAGGACTCTGCCCGCGAACGGCTATCAGCCCGCGGGATGGGCAAGGACAGACGGAAAGTACGCTGGCTCTGCAGAGGTGATGGAGATGCAGGACGATCAGAGCGGCAGCGAGAGCCAGGGGCCTGGGTACGTGGGCCCCTGGTCGCCGCCCGGGGACGAGGCCGCCCATTCGGCCGAGGCCAGCCGGGTCGGCGAGCCCTCGACTGATGCGCCTTCGTTTGATGCGCCTTCGTTTGATCCGCTTTCGTCTGGTGAAGAGCCAGGTCGGACGGGTGAGACCACTCCGCTGATCATGCCTCCTGGCGCGGTGGACCCAGCCAGTCCCGCGGGCCAGCCGACCGGATCCGGCCAGCCCGGAGGGTACGGCCAGCCCGGAGGGTACGGCCAGCCCGGAGGGTACGGCCAGCCCGGAGGGTACGGCCAGCCCGGAGGGTACGGCCAGGGCAGCGGATACGGCCAGCCCGGAGGGTACAGCCAGGCCGGAGGGTATGGCCCGCCGGGCGGGTACGGTGGGCCCGGCGGGTACGCCCAGGGCAGCGGATACGGCCCGCCGGGCAGATACGGCCACCCCGCGGACTACCTCCAACAGCCACCGCCACCGCCGCCGCGCCGGGGCCGGGCCAGCGGGTTCCTGGTCTACGTCGTCGTCGCGGCGCTGGCCGCCGGGCTGGGCGCGGGGGTCGTGGCGGCCGTGGAGAGCCACAGCTCGGCGCCGGTTTCGCAGGGGTCGCCGAACACCGGCCTCACTCCGAACTCGGGCAACAACGGCTCGGGCAACCCCTTTGGCAACGGCAACGGCACGGGCAACGGCCCGGGCAACGGGATCAGCAACGCCAGGCAGCGGGCCGCCGCCCATGCCGTCGAGCCCGGAGTTGTCGACATCTCGAGCAGCCTCCAGTACGTCGGCGGGAACGCCGAGGCCACCGGCATGGTGATCAGCAGCTCGGGCCTGGTGCTGACCAACAACCATGTCATCAACGAGACCACGGGCCTGCGGGCGACGCTGGTCTCGACCGGCCAGACGTTCGGCGCGAAGTGGCTGGGCTACGACAAGGCCGACGATGTGGCGCTGCTCCAGCTGCAGGGGGCGTCCGGGCTGAGGACGGTCCCGCTGGGCAACTCCTCGACGGTCAAGCTGGGTGACGGCGTCATCGCCATCGGCAATGCCCAGGGACAGGGCGGCGAGCCGACCGTCGTGACCGGCGCTATCACGCAGCTGAACCAGACAATTACCGCAAGCGACGAGCTCGGCGGCACCGAGACGCTGCACGGCATGCTGCAGACGAATGCCCAGATCATCCAGGGTGACTCTGGCGGCCCGCTGGTGAGCACTGACGGCAAGGTGATCGGCATGGACACGGCCGCATCGTCGGGAAGCTTCGGCAACCAGACCACCTCTAACGTCGGCTTCGCGATCCCGATCAACCGGGCGCTCTCGATCGCCCAGCGGATCAGGAACGGCCAGGGCAGCTCGGCGATCACGATCGGCGCTTCCGGGTTCCTGGGCGTGCTGGTGCCATCGCAGAAGGCAAGCTCGGCCAGCAGCCCGGCCCAGCAGCAGCGACTGCAGGCCGGCCAGCAGGGCGGCGTCTTCACCGGCCCGGGGGCGGGCCAGACCTGCCTGCAGAACGACCAGAGCGCCGGAGTGCCGCAGAATATCGCCCCGGTCGGCACCGGCACGCTGGTTCTCGGCGCCCTCTGCGGTACCCCGGCGTACGACCATGGCATCACCGCGGGGGACGTCATAACGGCCGTGGGCGGCCACGCGGTCGGCTCGCCCAACTCGCTGAGCGCCATCCTGCTCGGCTACCGCCCGGGCACCACCGTCTCCGTCACCTGGGTGGACACCTCCGGAGGGCAGCACGCCGCCCAAGTGGGCCTGCTTCAGCACCCGCCTGCCTAGACCCCATAGCGGAACGTCAGCCGGCCAGCCAGGCCCGCATCCTGGCCTCGCATTCCAAGATGGCCGCGATCTCGACATGCTCGTCCTCGCGGTGCGCGAGCTGGGGATCGCCCGGCCCGTAGTTGACCGCGGGCACGCCGAGCGCGTCGAACCTCGCGACGTCGGTCCAGCCGAGCTTGGCCCGCGGCGTGCCGCCCATCGCGGTCACGAACGACGCCACCGCGGGATCAGCCAGCCCCGGCCGGGCGCCCCCGGCCTGATCGGTCACCGCCACCTCCCAGCCGGCGAAGACCTCCCGCAGGTGGGCCTCGGCCTCAGCGGCCGAGCGGTCGGGCGCAAAACGGTAGTTGACCGTGACCACGCACTCGTCGGGAACCACATTGCCGCCTGGCGCTGTGGGCGCGCTTCCCCGTGGCCCGGATCTCGGCCCGCATCGTTCCCTGGCAGCCGCCCTCGACCACGCCGCCGGTGGGCTCCATCAGCACGGCAAAGTCTCCCGCGAGCAGCTCCGGCCGGCTGCGGCTGAGCCGGAGCAGGCCATTGCGCTCCGCCTCGACCTCCTCGCAGTCGTAGAACACGTACGTCACGTCCCGGCCCGGCTCGGTGACCAGCGCGGCGAGGCGGAGCTGGACGGCTACCCCGGCCTTCATGTCGCAGCTGCCGCAGCCGTAAAGGAGTCCCCGCTCCCTGCGGGACGGGAGATTACCCGCGACCGGGACCGTGTCGATGTGCCCGGCCAGCACCACCCGCTGGGCCCGCCCGACGCTGGTGCGGGCCACCACCGCGTGGCCGTCGCGGTCCACGGCGAGGTGCGGCAGCCGGCGCAGCGCCGCCTCGACCGCGTCGGCCAGCGGCCCCTCGGAGCCGCTGACGGACTCGATGTCGACCAGCCGCGCCGTCAGGTCGGGCGCGGCCAGCGAAAGATCTAGATCCACGGCGGCAGCCTAGTCTGGGAGGCATGTTCCGCGTGGACTCGGAGGTCGGCCGCCTGCGCCAGGTCATCCTGCACCGGCCCGACCTGGAGCTGAAGCGGCTGACCCCGGACAACGCCGCCGACCTGCTGTTCGACGACGTGCTCTGGGTGTCCGAGGCGCAGGCCGAGCACGACGCGTTCGCCGACACGCTGCGTGACCATGGGGTCGCCGTCCACTATTACGGTGACCTGTTCGCGCAGACACTGGAGATCGCCGAGGCGCGGGCCTATGTCCTGGACCGCGTCTTCGACCCGCGGCGGCACGGGCCGCTGGCCGTCGAGGCGCTGCGCGGCGCGCTGGACGGGCTCGGCGCGGCGGACCTGGCGCGGTTCCTGATCGGCGGCATCACCAAGCGCGAGATCCTGGAGCTTGGTCCCGAGCCGAAGAGCATCGCGTTCCACTCGCTGGATCCGGACGACTTCGTCCTGGCCCCGCTGCCGAACCTGCTCTACCAGCGCGACACCTCGAGCTGGATCTACGGCGGGGTGTCGGTCAATGCCATGCGGCGGCGGGCCCGGATGCGGGAGACCGTCAGCGACGAGGCGATGTACCGGTGGCATCCGATGTTCGCGTCTGGCGGGTTCGAGATCTGGCTGCACGGGTCCGACGCCGCGCCGGCCACCATCGAGGGCGGCGACATCCTGGTGCTCGGCAACGGCGCCGTCCTGGCCGGGATGAGCGAGCGGACCCAGCCGCAGGCCATCGAGATGCTCGCCCACCGGCTGTTCTCCGCGTCGGCCGCCGACCGGCTGGTGGCGATCGACATGCCGAAGGCCCGCGCGTTCATGCACCTGGACACGGTGCTGACCATGGCCGACTACGGGGTGTTCGTGAAGTACGCCGGGCTCGGGATGCTGCCCTCGTACACCGTCGAGCCGGGCAGCGGACCGCGGGAGCTCAAGGTCACCGATCATCCCCCGGAGGACATGCACTCCGCGATCGCCGGCGCACTCGGCCTCGGCAGCATCCGGGTGCTGACCGCGACCCAGGACGTGCACTCGGCGCAGCGCGAGCAGTGGGACGACGGCTGCAACGTGCTCGCGGTCGCCCCCGGCCTCGTCATCGCTTACGAGCGGAACGTCACCACCAACTCTTACCTGCGCGAGAGCGGAATCGACGTGGTGACCGTGCGGGGCAGCGAACTCGGCCGCGGGCGGGGCGGACCGCGGTGCATGACCTGCCCCATCGAGCGCGACGCCTGAGCGAGCGGGAGACACCGCCTAACGGCCCAGCCGCCCGGCGGCCGCATCCAGCGCCGCGAGCATCACGGCCACCGAGGGCCTGCGCACGCTGGAGGCCCGAGCCACCGCGTACAGCTCACGCGCCTGCGGGGCCCCGGGCAGCTCGCGCACCGCGACCCGCCGGTCCCCGGCGGCCAGGGTGAGCCGGGGCAGCGCCGCGATCCCGATGCCGCGCGCGACCAGGCTGAGGATCGTGGACAGGCCCTCGAACTCCCACGGGGCCGGAGGCATCCCGCCGGTGCTGGCCAGCAGCTTGTCCACGGCCTGCCGGGAGGGCTCGCCGACGGGCGTGGCCAGCCACGGCTCGTCGCGCAGCCGGTCCAGATCGACCGGCCGGGCCGGATCGGCCGCCGGGTGGCCGCGCGGGAGCACCAGCACCACGGGATCGCGGATCAGCGGGTAGAACCGCAGCACTCCGGGATCTGCGCTGGTCAGCCGACCGGACCAGTCGGCCACCAGGGCCACGTCGACCTCACCGGTCCGGACCAGCCGCAGGTCCTCCTCCCGCTGGGTCTCGCGCAGGAGGAGGGTCAGCCCGGGGTGCGCGCGCACCCGCCGGACCAGCGCGGGGCCGAACGCCACGGCGGCGGTGGGAAAGGCGGTGACGGTCACGCGCCCGCTCGGCACGGCCGCGGAAAGATCGGCCTCGGCCGCCTCGATCATGGCCAGGATGCGCTCGGCGTGCTCAGCCAGGCGCCGTCCCGCGTCGGTCAGCTCGGCCGCGCGGGCGGTCCGGTCCAGCAGGACCGCCCCAGCCTCCCGCTCCAGCGCGGCCAGCTGCTGCGAGACCGCGGACGGCGTGTAGCCGAGCGCTGTGGCGGTGGCCGCGATGGTCCCCCGCTGGGCGAATTCCCTGAGCAGTCGCAGGCGATGCGTATCGAGCATAAGAGAAGCTTAATCTCTGCCATAGACATGTGAGCTTGTACTGATGCTCACATGGATAGATCCTGGTAGGCACAGTTGTTATACGTGAGGATGCCAGGAGCCAGAAGCCTGGCTCGCATCGCCCCTACCCCCGCAGCTTGGAGTTTCCCCCATGCCCCTCGCCGGGACCGTGACACCGGCCTCGCTCAGCATGTCCGTGGCCGCCCCCCCGATCACCCCCCTGGCCGCCCCGCCGACCGCTGCCCCGATATCACCGCCGAGCGGTCAGCACAGGCCGGTCTCGGCCACCCTCGCGGTGAACGAGGCGATGGCCGCCAGGCGCCGCCGGGGACAGCCGGTGCTGCCGCTGGGGTTCGGAGAGGCGGGGCTGCCCGCACCAGCCGCCCTGCGCGACGCGCTGGCGGCGGCCGCCGCGAGCAACAGCTACGGTCCCGTGGCCGGGCTCGAGTCGCTGCGCTCCGCCGCCGCCGGGTACTGGCGGCGGCGCGGGCTGCCGACCAGCCCGGGCTCGGTCGTCTGCGGGCCGGGCAGCAAGCCGCTGCTGTTCGGCCTGCTACTGGCGATCGGCGCGGACGTGGCGGTGCCCCGCCCGAGCTGGGTCAGCTACGCCGCGCAGGCCAGCCTGATCGGCGTCCGTCCGCATTTCGTGCCCGCCGCGCCGGGCGAGGGCGGCATCTGCGACCCGGCCGGGCTCGCCGCGGCCGTCGCGCGGGCCAGGGCCACCGGGCGCGAGATCCGGTCGGTGGTCGTCACGCTGCCCGACAACCCGACCGGCAGGCTGCCCCGGCCTGCCACGGTGCGGGCGTTCTGTGAGGTGGCCGCCGAGCACGACCTGATCATCATCTCCGACGAGATCTACCGCGACCTGGTGCACGATCCCGCGATGCCAGTGCTCAGCCCGGCCGTCGTGGCCCCGCAGCGGACCGTCGTCACCACGGCGCTCAGCAAGAACCTCGCCCTGGGCGGCTGGCGGATCGGCGTGGCCCGGCTGCCGGAGGGCCCGCTCGGCTCCTGGCTGCAGGGCCAGCTGGTCGGCATCTGCAGCGAAATCTGGTCCGCGCCCGCCGCCCCGATCCAGCAGGCCGCGGCCCTGGCCTTCAGCGAGCCTCGGGAGCTTTCCGAACGCGTATCAAGGAGCCGGTCGCTGCACGCCGCCGTCTGCCAGGCCGTGGCCCGCATCTGCCGCGCGGCCGGGCTTGATGTTCCGTCCCCGCAGGCGGCGTTCTACGTCTATCCCGACTTCGAGCCCTGGCGCGAGCACCTGGCCCGCCGCCACGGCGTCACGACCGGCGCGGGCCTGGCCGAGCTGCTGCTTGACCGGTACGGCGCCGGGACCCTGCCGGGCAGCGCGTTCGGTGAGAGCGCGCGAGCCCTGAGGCTGCGGCTGGCCACCGGGCTGCTCTACGGCGACAGCGACGAGAAGCAGGAGGCCGCCCTGGCCGCGTCCGACCCGCTGGCGCTGCCGTGGATCGCGGCGGAGCTGGCCAGGCTGGAGGAGATCCTCACCGACCTCGCGCCCTGAGGGGGTCGTCCATCATCGGGGAGACTTTGTCCCCGTAATCGCGCATTAGTCGCCCCGATCATGGAAGGGCCGCCGTGCAGGACGGGCCGCAGCGGCGGAGGGAGCCGGGCCAGCCCCGCTGGCTGAGCACCCGGGCCAGCTCGGTAGCGGTCGAGCAGCGGCGCTCCGTCACGTCGGCCCAGGAGTAGCGCAAGATGATCAGGCCGACGGCCGCGCAGTAATTGTCCCGGTGCAGGTCGTCCCAGCGAGTCTCGGCTGGATGGTAGGCGCGGCCGTCGAGTTCGACTCCGACGGCGAACGCGGCGTACAGGTTGTCCAGGTACCGCCGTCCGGTCTGCGTGGTGAGCTGGACCTGGCGCTTGGCGGCGGGCAGTCCGTGGGCCTCCTCGACTCCGTGCACGAAGTGATACTCCAGGGGCGAATGCGCGCCTGCCGCCACATCGCCCAGGGCAATGAGGATCTCCCGCCTCCAGCGCATCTTGCGCCTCGCGGCGACGGCCGAGCGGAGCTGATCCGGCGTGGTCAGCCCGCGGCCGCAGCCGCGGCTGAGCCAGCCAAGCACGTCGTCGAAGTTGGCTGCCAGCTGGGTCAGGTCGATCACCGTTTCCGCGATACGGGTGCGCGGCGGTGTCCTGGCGGGATGGCGCGACACTGCGATCCGCCCAGACCGGTGCAGCATGATGCGCGGAGCCGAGGGTGTGGGTGCCTCCTCGTCGGGCTGAACCCTCCGGTCATGGCCGATGGTCACGTGAATGACGTTGCTGACCCGGTCGGTCAGCCTGTCTATCTCGGCCGCGGTGTAGCGGCTCAGCGCCGCGCCCTCGCCGACCCGCAGTAGCGCTGCCCACTGCCATGCGGCCCGGGACGGCTCGCCGGTAAAGGTCGCGTAGATACCGCGATAGAGCGGCTGCCACCGTCCGCCGCGCAGCTTCGCCCTGACGAGGTCCGGAGCAAGCCCCGCCGCCTCGGCCTGCCAGCGCGCGATCACGCCGCGCTGCAGTTGCAGCAGCGCGACGCAGTCCTCGGGCAGTTCGACGGGCACGCCGATCAGGATGACGGGCGGGCCGGGACCGGCACCGGGGCGGCAGAGTTGCCGTGGATAACACGGGACGAGCAGCCTTGGCTGTGGACGGTCAGGCTACGATGTCGGCCGCCGGGTGTAGGTGTCGGCTTCTTTCCAGGTGTACGCGACGCTCCGTTTGCGCTGCCGTCTCGCCCCGGCGCGGTAGGCATTTGCCTACCCGGGGAGGGGGCCCGGGCCCATGGCGGCGTCCGGGTGCCGTCGGCCACCATGGACCGCATGACGAGATGGCTATCCTCATCGCGGCCTGCGCCGCTGTGTGCGTCTGGCTTCGCGTGCGCAAGATTGAGGGCCGGCGTCCCCGGCCCCGCGACGCCGCGGGAGCTCCTGGGGGAGCTTGGCTGGGGTTTGGCCCTGCTTGTCGTCACGCTGGCCGGGTTCGCGACGTTCGACAGCCCTCTGAGCGTCCCTGCGCTCGCCGCCCTGGCAGTTAACGGGCTGTTGATCGTCTTCGTGCTGCCGCCGGCTCGACGCCTGCTGCCGTTCGCCTTGGCGGGCATCGGGCTGACCGGGCTCGGCCTCCTGCTGGCCCAGCCGAGCGGCCAGGGCTTCAGCGCTTATCCAGGCGCGATGTCGTGGCGCGCGGCGCTGCTGCTGCTGGCCTGCGGGTTCCTGGCGACCGCGGCCTGGCTGACCTGGCGCGCGATGCACCGCCGGTCCCGCCTGGCCCAGGCGGCAGCCGCGCCACCGCACCGGTGGGGACTGCTGTTGTCCGCCGTGCTGGGCGTGATGGTCGTCCTGCTCACCCCGTGGTACGGCCTGCAGTGGACGGTCGCGACCGCGGCCGCGCTCGTGGTGGGCCTCCTTGTCCTGGCCCCTCGGGCGGTAGCGGACGTGGCGTCGGCCGGGCTCATCCTCCTCGGACTGTGCGTCGTTGCCTTCGCGGTACACCCGCCGCCTATCGTCGCCGGGTCGCTCGGCCTCATCTCTCCGTACTACTACGAAACGGGGAGCATCCCGCCGCCGCTGGCCATGCTGGCCGGTGTCCAGGGCGCGGCGATCCTGGCGTTCGGCCTGTGGCTGGCGCCCCGGACGATCGGCGCCCATGCGAAGCTGCTGCTGCGGGAGGACACCGCGCTGACGGGCCGGGTAGAACAGCTGACCCAGACCCGGGCCGAGGCAGTGGATTCCGCGGCCGCCGAGCTCCGGCGGGTCGAGCGGGACCTGCACGACGGGGCGCAGGCCCGGCTGGTCGCGCTCGGCATGAGCCTGCGGGCGGCCGAGCGGATGGTGGAAACCAGCCCACGGGCTGCGCTCGCCCTGCTCGCCGAGGCCATCCAGACCTCGTCGAGGGCCCTGAACGAGCTGCGCGACCTGGTCCGCGGCATCTACCCGCCGGTGCTGGCCGACCGCGGCCTGGGCGACGCAATCCGGGCCCTGGCCCTGGACACGCCGCTGCGCACCGAGACCGACATCGACCTCCCGGGCCGGCTCGACGCGCCGGTCGAGGCCGCGTGCTACTTCGCCGTCGCCGAGGCCCTGGCCAACGCGGTCAAGCACTCCGGCGCCCGCCAGGTCCAGGTCCGGATCCGGCACTCGTCCGGCGGGCCCGCCTCCCGGGCGCGCTCCAGCGTCCTGCGCTCCCCCGGCCTGCTGCGCATCACCGTGATCGACGACGGTATCGGCGGCGCGGACCCAGCTCGGGGCACCGGTCTGCGGGGTGTCGAGCGGCGGCTGGCCACGTTCGACGGCATCCTGGCCGTGAGCAGCCCGCCCGGCGGGCCGACCATGATCATCATGGAGGTGCCGTGCGCGCTGTCCACGCAGATGGCGGCGTCGCGGTGAGCCAAGCAGGGAGCGCGGCATGGTGACGTATGCGATCGGAGTCGCGGCCTACGTCGCAGTGTGCATCTGGCTCGGCGTGCGCCGGATGGAGGCCAGCGGTACCGGCCCGAAGACCCCGCGGGGTCGCCTTCGCGAGCTCGGCTGGAGCCTGGGCCTGCTCGCCCTGGCGATCAGCATGTTCGGCCTTGGCGCGAACCGCTGGGGAACGCTCGGGGCAGTGGCGATAGCCGGGCTAGTGCTGATCCTGGGGCCGTGGCTGGCCGGCACCCTGGTGCCGGCCGCACTCGTCGCGCTCGGGCTCTACGGCTTCTGGGTGCTCCGGGCCGCTTTGCGCGGCTACTGGTTCTACACCGTGCTCTACGGCGTGGTGAAGATCGAGCCGGGATCCTGGCAGATCGTCCTCATCCTGCCCGAGGCGCACGCGTTCCTCGGGGTGGGCTTGTGGCTGCTCTGGCGCCAGGTCCGCAGGCGGTCCGGCGCCAGGGGGCTGCTCGCGTGGCCCGTGCGCTGGCGCTGGCTGCTGCTCCCGGTGACGGCCATGCTCATGGAGCTGTTCGGCCCGAACTACTGGATGAGCCAGGGCTGGGGGAGCCTCGGGTGGAACGCCGCCTTCGTGGTGATCACGCTGATCCTGGCGCTGCGCGTCCCCGCCGCCGCGGCGGACCTGGCCGCGGCCGGCCTGGTGGCGCTCGGGCTGTACGGGATCGCGGAAGCCGCGTTCTGGCCCTACGGCGCGCCGATAACCACCTTCTACACCGACCTCCGATACGGCGTCGTCCTGATCGACAGCCGGCAGATGGCGATCGTGGCCGGGGTGCAGGGCTGTTGCTGGCCTTCGGGCTCTGGCTGGCCCCGCGCACGATCGTCGCGCACGCGCGGTTGCTGCTCCAGCCGGAGCCGGACGCCGAGCTCGCGGGCCGGGTGGAGCAGCTCACCCAGACCCGGGCCGACGCGGTGGACAGCGCCGCAGCCGAGCTGCGGCGGGTCGAGCGGGACCTGCACGACGGGGCGCAGGCCCGCCTGGTCGCCCTTGGCATGAACCTGAGAGCGGTGGAACGGCTGATCCCGACCAGCCCGCAGGCTGCGATCGCCCTGGTCGGCGAGGCCAGGGAAACCTCTTCCCGGGCCCTGACCGAGCTGCGCGACCTCGTGCGCGGCATCTACCCGCCGGTGCTGGCCGACCGCGGCCTGGGCGACGCGATCCGGGCACTGGCCCTGGACACCCCGCTGCGCACCGAGACCGACATCGAGCTGCCGGGCCGGCTTGACGCGCCGGTCGAGTCCGCATGCTACTTCGCCGTGGCCGAGGCCCTGGCCAACGCGGTCAAGCACTCCGGCGCCCGCCAGGTCCAGGTCCGGATCCGGCACTCGGTCAGCCGGCCCGCCTCCCGCGCACGCTTCCGCGCCCCGCGCTCCCCCGGCCTGCTGCGGATCACCGTGACCGACGACGGAACCGGCGGCGCGGACCCGGCCCGGGGCAGCGGGCTGGCCGGGATCGAGCGGCGGCTGGGTACATTCGACGGCATCCTGGCCGTGAGCAGCCCGCCTGGCGGGCCGACCATGATCGTCATGGAGGTACCGTGCGCGCTGTCCTCGCCGAGGACCTCTTCCTGCTGAGGGACGGGCTGGTCCGGCTCCTCGAGGCGCACGACTTCGAGATCGCCGCCGCCGTCGAGGACGCCCCCGCACTGCTGCGCGCGCTGATCGAGTACCACCCCGACGTGGCGATCGTCGACGTCCGGCTCCCGCCGACGCTGACCGACGACGGCCTGCGCGCCGCGCTGGAGGCCCGGCGCCAGATTCCCGGCCTGCCGGTGCTGGTGTTGTCCCAGTACGTGGAGCAGCTGTACGCCCGGGAGCTGCTGGCCGACCAGGAGGGCGGAGTCGGATACCTGCTCAAGGACCGCGTGTTCAACGACGACCAGTTCATCGACGCGATCCGCACCGTCGCCGGCGGCGGAACGGTGATGGACCCCGAGGTAGTCGCCAAGCTTCTGGGCCGCCGCTCCCGCGACGAGCCGATGGCCCGGCTGACCGCGCGGGAGCGGGAGGTGCTCGAGCTGATGGCCGAAGGCCGCTCCAACAGCGCGATCGCGCAGCGGCTGTTCATCTCGGAGAAGGCGGTCGGCAAGCACAGCACCAGCATCTTCGCCAAGCTGGACCTGGCGCCGTCGACCGACGACAACCGCCGGGTGCTGGCCGTCCTGGCCTTCCTGAACGCCTGAGCCGACCGAATCACGCCCGGGCCCGTGACTCCCCGCGCGGGCCGGCGTAGCGTGGTGAGCGGACCCGGGCGATGTCTGACCGAAGAGCCGGCCACAGAGGGTGCGAGTCGGCCACCCTGGTGGGCAGCAGGCCCAGCGTTGAGGTTCCCTCCATGACACCCCGGGTCCGCCATGTCCGGCGCCCCGCCGGCTGGCCCAGGGCGGGCCGCCGAGCCAGGGTCGGCCTCTGGAACCGGGGGCCGCGCTCCGGCCCTAGGCGACTTCGGATCCGGGCTCGACGGGCTTGCGCCTGGCTGGTCCCGGGGAGTCGGCGGACGAGGTCGTGCGCCGGCGGATGTCCTCGAGGCTGTCCCGGAGTGCTTGCCAGACGTTGCTGAGGCTGGCGCTGGCGGGCAGGTCGCCGCGGATGGTGTCGGGCGGGCCAACCTGGTCGCCGAGTGCCTCGATCACGGCGCGGCCGAGGCGGACCATCACCTCGTCGTTGGCCTCGATCGTGAGACGGTCCTCGGCGACGCGGATCAGCATCTGGCGCCGGCCCGCTTCCTCAGGAGGCTCGTCGCTGGTGCCGGTGACGTCGGCGCCGCGCAGCGCCTCCCTGGCCTGCTCGAGATCGACGCCGAGAGCCGCCAGAGCCCGGGCCGCCGCGGTATCGGGATCGCCCAGGGCGGCGAGCAGCAGGTGATGCGACCCGACCGGATGCGATCCGGCCAGCCGCGCCGCTTCATCCAGGCTGGTGTCGGCGGCCGGCGTGGTGCGCAGCTCCGTTGTCTCTCCCGGCTCGCCCGGCTCGCCCGGCTCGCCGAAGCCAGCCGCAGCTCGGCGGCGCAGCCAGCGACGGCTCCGGGCAGCCTGGGACTGCGCCGCGGGCAGCAGGTCGAGCACTGCCATCCGGACCGCCAGGAGGTCGGCGTGGTCCTTCAGGATCTTCGCGGCGACCCCGTCGCCTTCTCGTATCAGCCCGAGCAGGATGTGCTCGGTGCCGATGTAGTTGTTGTGGCGTAGTTGCAGGGACTCGCGGAGCGCGAGCTCGAGGGTCTTCTTCGCCCGCGGGGTGAACGGGATGTGCCCGCTAATCGTCTTGTTCCCGGTGCCGACAACGGCCTTGACCTCCTCCCGGGCCCCGGCCAGCGACATGCCGAAGCGGTCTAGGGCCTGGGCAGCGATCCCGCCGGGCTCGCCGAGCAGCCCGAGCAGGATGTGCTCGGTGCCGATGTAGTTGTGCTGCAGTTGCCGGGCCTCTTCCTGGGCCAGCACGACGACGTGACGGGCGCGGTTCGTGAATCGCTCAAACATGAAGCCACAGTGCATCGGATTTTGTACCTAGTCAATACCATGCTATTAATATGGTTGCAGAGCGCAGCGGCCCGTGTTGCGGCCCGAGTGGGGAGGATCGGGGAGTCATGGACTGGGAGGACCGGCTCGACGCGTGGGAACTCGAGCTCGAGCTGAACGCCCAGCTCGAGGGCTCGGACTGGGCGACGCTCGAACAGGCAGCCGGCGACACCGGTGTTTCCCGCGCCGCCCTGCGCAGCTGGTACCGGACCGGGCAGATCCCGTCCCGGCTCGTCGACGGGCCGCACGGGCCGCAGCGGCTGGTACCGCTCGATCTCGTTGCAGCCCGCGCCGAGGCCTCACCGCGACTGCGTCACACGGCGCAGCGGCGGCTGGCTGACGAGGCACAGCTGGAGATCCTCCGGCACCGGATCGACCAGCTCGAGCTCCGGCTGGCCGCGCTCGAACGGCGGCAGCCGCCGGACCAGGAGGAGCGGGAGCCGCGGATCGCGTAAGACGCACGCGGAATGCGGAAGGCGGCGCGCACCCCGTGCGTTACGTGGTGGAAGATGGATGTCGGATACCGAGGAACGGCCCGCGACCGCAGGGCTGACAGCAAGCAGAGGTGAGGGTGACCATGGTGCCGTTTGACTCCGCGCCGAGGTTCGCGGACTATGCCCACCCGGAGATGCTCGTCACGACCGAGTGGCTGGCCGAGCACCTCGACGATCCCGGCCTGGTCGTCGCCGAGTCCGACGAGGACGTGCTGCTGTACGAGACCGGCCACATCCCCGGCGCGGTGAAGCTCGACTGGCACACCGAGCTCAACGACCCGCTCACCCGCGACTACGTCGACGGCGCGGGCTTCGCCCGGCTGATGTCGGAGAGGGGGATCACGCGCGACACCACGCTGGTCCTCTACGGCGACAAGAACAACTGGTGGGCGGCGTACGCCCTGTGGGTGTGCACGCTGTTCAGGCATCCGGACCTGCGCCTCGTCGACGGCGGGCGCGCGAAGTGGATTGCGGAGGGTCGGCCGCTTAACACCGACGTGCCGCAGCGGCCCCGGGCGGACTATCCGGTCGTCGAGCGCGACGACACCGAGATCCGCGCGTTCCGGGACGAGGTCCTGGCCCACCTGGGCCAGCCACTGATCGACGTGCGCTCCCCCGGCGAGTACACCGGCGAGCTGCTGCACATGCCCGACTACCCGCAGGAGGGAGCGGTGCGCGGCGGCCATATCCCGGGGGCCAGGAACGTCCCCTGGGCACGCGCCGCGGCCGACGACGCGACATTCCGTTCCCTCAAGGAGCTCGAGGCAATCTACGCCGGCGAGGTCGGGCTGCGCCCGGACGACGACGTCGTGGTGTACTGCCGGATCGGCGAGCGGTCCAGCCACACCTGGTTCGTGCTCCACTACCTGCTGGGCTATCCGCACGTGCGCAACTACGACGGCTCCTGGACCGAGTGGGGGAACTCCGTCCGGGTCCCCATCGCCCGGGGTGAGAATCCGTGACGGCCGAGACGCTCCATCCACGGCTGCGGGAGATCGCCGAGGACTTCAGTGCGATGCCGGACCGGGACCGGCTGCAGCTGCTGCTGGAGTTCTCCCGCGAGCTGCCTCCCCTCCCTGAGCGGTACGCCGAGCATCGCGACCTGCTCGAGCAGGTGCCGGAGTGCCAGTCGCCGCTGTTCCTGGCCGCCGAGGTGGACGACGACGGCACCGTTCACCTGTTCTTCGACGCGCCCCCGGAGGCGCCGACCACCCGCGGCTTCGCGGGCATCCTGCACGCCGGGCTGGACGGGCTGGGCGCGGACGAGATCCTGGACACGCCGGGCGAGTTCTCCAGCCAGCTCGGGCTGCGGGACCTGGTGAGCCCGCTGCGGCTGCGGGGCCTGGCCGCGATGCTGGCCCGGATCAAGCGCCAGGTACGCGAGCAGCTGGCTCGCCGCTGAGCCCGGCCGGCGGTCACTGGGCCGGCCGCTGAAGGGCGACAACCGGGCGTGGGGAGCAGTCTCGCCGCCTACGTGAGCCGCCCGGCGCGCTGCACGTCCCTGCGCGTGATCGCGAGGTAGGCGACGAGGCAGGCGATCGCGACCGTGAGGACCAGGCTGACCCGTCCGCCGCCCCACCCTAGGCCGCTCACGCTGGCGGGCTTGCCGACCCAGTCGGCGAACGAGGCGCCGAGCGGGCGGGTGATGACGTACGCGAACCAGAACGATCCGATCGGGTTCCAGCCGAGCCACCGGTACCCGACGGCGGGGATGACGATCAGCGCGGCGAACAGCACCATGGAGTAGCCGTACCCCAGGTGGAAGCTATAGGCCGTGAGGTCCCCGACCGCGGTGCCCGTCGCGAACGTCGCCACCACGGCCGCCCAGTAGAACGCCTCCCGGCGCGGGGTGTCGATGCTGTGGATCGAGAGCGTCCGCTCGGTCCGCTGCCAGGCCACGAAGACCGCGGCGAGCAGCACCGCGTACAGCACCGATGACGCGATGTAGGGGACGTGGAAGCCGACGTGGAGCACGTCCGCGCACATCGTGCCGAACACGCCGACCATGACGACGGCGAACCAGTAGGTCCAGGCCATGTAGCGGCGCATCGAGAACTGCAGCGCCAGCGCGACCACGAATCCGATGAACCCGAGACCCACCGCCGGGACGGGATGGATCTTGTGCACGAGGTAGTCAGAGGTGGACTCGCCCAGGGCCGTGGACAGGCCCTTGATGACCCAGAAGTAGACGGTAATCTCGGGAACCCTGAGTGCTCCCCGAGACACGCTGAGCGGGGTGCGGGCCTTCAGTGAAGGGCGGGCGCTCCGGGGCCGGCCGGCGGCGTGCCGCGCTACCCTCGTGGCGGAGTATGGCCTGGGCTCCGTGGACGGCATGGCTGAAGGGTACAGATTCCGGCCCTGGGCCCGGCCGCCAGGCGCCAGATAAACCTGAGCGTCAGTATCAGCCCTGGGCCCGACCGCGACGACCCCCTTCAACGGCTGCTCTCGGAGCAAGCTCCGCGAGCACATCTAGGCGGCGGCGATGGCGGCCTCGACGGCCGCCCCGGCGGCGAGCAGGCGCTCCTCGCTGCCCCACGCGGACACCAGCTGAAGGCTGGCGGGCAGTGGCCCGCGGGCCGGGATGGGAAGCGCGAGCGCGGGCACGCCGGCCAGGTTGGCCGGAAGCGTGTGCCGGGCCACCAGCAGCTCGTCCGCGCTGGCCAGCTTCGGCGGCAGGATCGCCAGCGTCGGTGCGGCCAGCAGATCGAACCGGGCGAAGAGGGCCGTCAGCTGGGTACGCCAGTGAGCCCGGGCTCCGGCCGCCGCGGTCAGTGCCGCCGGCGTAACCCGGCGGCCGGCGTCCAGGCGCCGGGCGACGTCAGCAGAGAGCCGGCCGGCGTCGTGATCGAATATCTTCCGGTTGGCCTGATAGGCCTCCGCCACGAGCAGGGACGACGCCCACCTCGTCGCGGTGAGCCACTCGCCGGGATCGAGGTCACTGATTTCCCAGGACGTGGCGCGCAGCGCCTGGGTCACGGCGTCCTCGACCTCCGGCGCGGCGGGGACCCGCAGCCGGCCCACCCGGGGCGAGCCGGCCTCCGGGACCAGGGCGAATCCGGGCTCCAGGAGCTGCATGCCGACGACCAGCCCAGCCACGTCGGCCGCCATCGGCCCCACCGTGTCCAGGCTCGGGGCCAGCGGACGAACCCCAGGATCCCCCCGGCGCGAGCGAGGCATCCAGCGGGTTCGTCGGCGTGCCGAACCATGGGTTGATCCCGGTGACGCCGAGCGCCAGCTCGTGCAAGTTCGCCTTGCCCACGATCTGGGCACCCGCGGCTCGCAGCCCGGCCAGACAGGCCGCGTCACCCGAGGCCGGAACTCCGGCGTCGGCGAGGACCCGCGACCCCGCCGTGGTCGGCATTCCCGCCACGTCGATCAGGTCCTTCACCGCCACCCGAGGGCCAGGTCCCAGGGCGGTCAAAGACGTGATGAACGTAGCGGACACGTTGCCTCCCGGCCGACAGACCCACCGAACGCAGCAGCCTATAGCGTGCCGTGGCGCCTGCCGTTCCGCTACAGCGGGAGCAGGTCGGGGCGCTTGGGGGGCACGCCGTCTCCGGTGGAAGCGCCGCGCAGCCGCCTGCCGACCCAGGGCGCGGCATGCTCCCGGGCCCAGCGCGCGTCCACCCGCCGCGCCGCCAGCCAGGCGGCGGACCGGGACAGGACCACGGAACGGGACAGGACCGCGGACGGGGACAGGACCGCGGAACGGGACGCGGCGGCCCACGGGACCGGACCTGACGGCAGAGGCTCGCGCCAGTCCTCGTCGACGGGCAGCCCGACGACCTCGCTCGCCCGGAGCGCTACCCGGCGGTGGCCGTCCGGCGCCAGGTGCAGCCGGTCCAGGCTCCACGCGCGCGGGTCCGCGAGCGCGCGCATCGACCACAGGTCGACGAGCAGGCAGTCGCGGCGGTCGGCGATCGCCCGCAGGTGCATGTTGTAGGCGGCCGTCTTGCCGCGGATCAGGCGGATCAGCGGGAAGGTGCGCGGGTCGAACCCGGTGAACACGAGGACCCGGCAGCCGGCCTCGTTCAGGCGGGCCACGGCCTCATCGAACACCTGCGCCAGAGCGTCGGGATCCGCCCGGGGCCGGAGCGGGCGATCCACGGCCAGCCGCTCGGCCAACCTGTCCGCCCAGCCCCGATAGCCGGTCCCGTCGGGGTACGGATCCCCGAGGCCCTCGGTGAAGCTGTCGCCCAGCGCGACGAAGGCGCCGGTTCCCGCCATCGCGTCCCACATCGAGCCAAGGCTAGCCTGACGCGGCCGTAAACGCTTACAGCCTGCCGTCGTCCAGCGCGGCGCTGAGCGCCAGCACGCCCCGGACCGTCATGTCCAGGGCCGGGCTCAGCGCGGTCGGCCACGTCGACAGCTTAGCCACCACCGTCTGCGACGGTACGTGTACGAACACGTTCTGGCCGTTGATGCCCGACGCGTGGAAGAACGGCAAGCCCGGGTCGCGGACCCACCAGCAGTTGCGGTAGTGAGCCCTCGGCGGGTATCCGGGCGGGCGGTCCGCGGCGCCGAAGGCCGCCGCCCCGTCGGGAGCACCGCGGATGGTGTCGTCCACCCATGCCTCGGGCACGACGGCCTGGTCGGCGGCCCGCCCGCGCTGCAGGTACAGCTGCCCGAAACGCGCGCCCGTCGTCCGGCCGCCACAGGTACACCCGCTCGTACGTGCGCACGTCGGCCTCCGGGGTTGTCGTAGCTCTCGTCGAACCGGGTGCCCGCCCGCATGTCCAGCAGGTCCTGCACGGACGCGCCCTGCAGCGAGGTGCCTTCCAGCTCCGGTACGTTCTCCTCGACGCGGGCCGAGACGTCCAGCAGGCCGCGGCCCGCCAGTATCCCCGCGACCGCCGAGGTCACCGACTTGGACACCGACATCAGCAGGCGCGGTACGTCCGGCGTCATGCCGTTGAAATAGTGCTCGGCCACGATCCGGCCCTGGTGCAGGACGAGGAACCCGTCGGTGTAGGTCTCCCTGAGCAGCTCGGCCACGGTCCGCTCGTGGTCCGGCCCGCGGACCTGAAAGCCGAGGATGTCGCGCTCGGCGCGTGGCAGCGTCCAGGCGGGCCCGGCTCCGCGCGCGATCCTGGCCGTGGGGATCAGCTCGCGGACGTGCTGGAACGCTCACCGGTTGAACGGCGGGTCCTGCCAGTTCGCCAGCGTTACCTGGCCCTGCGAGCCGAACGGCGGCGCCCCTGTCATCGGCCCGGGATACGCCACCGGATCCACGCTGGTTACCCTACTGGTTGTCGTTGCGCCATAGGTCGCGCAGCAGCCAGGCGACCGCTTTGGGCTGGCGGTCGCGAGTGAATACTCCCTTGTGGTTGCCGCCGGGCCGGTGCACCGCCTGGGCGGTGCTGAAGTCGGCGAAGCTCCATACGTGCTCCCCGATGATCTCGGGAATGCGACGGAAGACGCGTACCGACATCTCGATCAAGGCCGCCTGGTACTCCTCGGACCACATGACGGGAGGCACGCTGTGCAGCCCCGGGAGGGCGTCGGCGCCAAACTCGGTGACCAGGATCGGCTGACCGCGGCGCGCCCAGGCGCGGAGCTCGGCTTCCAGTTCCCGCTCAGCGGTGGACAGGTCCCCGCTCTCGGCGTACCAGCCGTAGTAGCGGTTCACGCAGATCAGGTCGAACAGGTCGGTCACCACGTCGGCGCCCGGAGGGGCGGTCGCCACGTTGGCGAAGCACACCGGGCGGGTGGCGTCCAGTTCCCGCGCCGCGGACACTAGCGGCGCAAAATAGTCCCGGGCGGCGGGCTCGGCGGTGTCCGGCTCGTTGGCGATCGACCAGGCGATGACGCTGGGATGGTTGCGGTCCCGCGCGATGAGCTCGCCGAGCGCGGCCAGGTGAGCGGCGGCGGCCGCCGTTCCAATGGCCCCTGGCCCGAACGTGCGCGCGCCGTGATCACCCATGTCGCCGAGGCTGAGGTGCAGCCCGACAGCCGGGGCCTCGTCGATGACCAGGAGGCCGTGCCGGTCGGCGTAGTCGAGGACCTCTTCGGCGTACGGGTAGTGCGAGGTCCGGAAGGAGTTCGCGCCGATCCAGTCGAGCAGCGCGAAGTCGCGAACCATCCGGGCGTCGTCATGGCCCTTGCCGCGCAGCGCGGTGTCTTCGTGCATCCCGAAGCCACGCAGCATGACCGGTTTCCCGTTCAGCAGCAGCCGCGCGCCCTCCACGGCGACCGTCCTGATGCCCACCGGCAGCTGGTACTGGTCGTCTCCGTGCGCGACATCCAGCCGGTACAGGTGCGGGTCGTCCGGGGACCACGGCAGCGCCGCGGGCACGGTGAGGTCGCCGCCGGCGCCCGTCCCCTGAGCCACCACCGTGCCTTTGGCATCCCGGAGCCGGACCGAGGTGGCCCCCGCGCCTGCCGCCTCGATCCGGTAACTCACCTGGCCGGTTCCCGTGCCGGGGTCGAAGGCGGTGCCGACCGAGATGTCGGCGACATAGCTGCGCGGCGTCGCGTACAGCCACACCGACCGGTGCAGCCCGGCGTAGTTGAAGAAGTCGTGAAAATAACGCTGTTTCTTCCGGCCGCTGGCGCTGCGGGACGCGACCCCCGGCGGGATCGTCTCCATGGTCAGCTCGTTACCTACCCGGACGGTCACCCGCAGCGGCTCGCCGCAGCACACATGCTCGGTCACCTCGGCCTCGAACGGCGTGTAGCCGCCGGCGTGCTGGGCGACCTGGACCTCGCCGGCCCACACGGCGGCGTTGTGCGTGGCCGCGCCACAGCGCAGCACGATGCGCTGCCCTGCCCACGCGGCGGGGACCCAGACATCTCGCTGATACCACACGTCTCCGACGTGCTCGCGCTCGGCCGCGTCGGTGACCAGGTCGTTGTAACTGGCCGGGACGGCCATCTCGCGCCCTCCGCGCAGCGGGCCCCGCCACCAGCGTTCCGTAATGCCCTCGCCGCCGGGATCGAACCGGAAGCGCCACAACCCGTCGAGGCGGCGGCAGTCCCGGCTACGGCTCTCCTGCGGCGTCAGCACCGCCCCGACGGCCAGGGTCCGGGTCGAGTCGTTGGTGAGCACCGACGCGAAGAGCATCTCGCTCCACGAGGTCATGAAGGCGTAGATCAGGACGGCGACGATGCCGGGCACGGCCGCCGGGATGACGACCCTGATGAAGGCCCCCATGGGCCCGCTGCCGTCGACCTTCGCCGCGTCATCGAGGTCACGCGGGATCGTGTCCAGGTACGCCGCCAGCATCCAGATCGCGAACGGCAGGGTGAACGTCATGTAGGTAATGATCAGGCCGGTGCGGCTGCCGTACAGGTTGATGCCGCTCACCTGGCTGAGGTTCACGAAGATGACGAAGAGCGGCAGCAGGAAGAGGATCCCGGGGAACATCTGGGTCGACAGGACGGTGATCGAGAACACCTGCCGGCCGCGGAACCGGTAGCGGCTGACGGCGTAAGCGGCCAGCAGGGCGATGACCACGGAGGCCACGGACGCCGTCGTCGACACGATGATGCTGTTCACCAGGTACCGCCCGAGCGGGATCGTCGACCACATGTCCACGAACGGCGACACGGTGATGTGGCTGGGGAACCAGCGGAACGCCCCCTCGACGTCCGGAAGCGGCTTGAGCGACGACGTCAGCATCACATAGACGGGCGCGAGGGCGAACAGCCCGAGCAGGGTCAGGCCGATCACCCGGGCCCAGCGGAACCAGGCGGGCTCATGCACGACCTTCTGCACCTCCTCTTCGCACGACGGCCAGGTACACCCCGGTGACCAGCAGCAAGAACAGCAGCAGCAGCACCGACATCGCCGAGCCGGTGCCGAAGTTCCAGCTGACGAACGAGTTCTCGTAGATGTGGATCGAGATGATGTCCGCCTGCGTCGGCGGTGCGGAGCCGAAGAGCGTGAACGGCGTGGTGAAGTCGTTGAACGTCCACAAGAACAGCACCAGCAGCAAGACCCGGTTGACCGGGCGAAGCAGCGGCAGCGTTACGTGCCTGACCTGGCGGACGATGCCCGCGCCGTCGATCGCCGCCGCCTCGTACAGGTCGGCCGGGATGCTCTGCAGCCCGGCGGTCAAGATGAGGAAGGCGAACGGCCACGTGCGCCAGACCGCGACGATGACCAGGGAGAAGAAGCTGTTCGGCCCGATCAGCCAGAACGGCGGGCTGTGCACCAGGTGCAGCGCCAGCAGGATCCGGTTTACCGCGCCGGTCTGCTGCTGCAGCATGAAGTTCCAGGTGATGACCGAGGCGAACACCGGCAGGGCGAACGGGATCAGGAACACCGTGCGCACCAGCCCGCGGCCGCGGAAGGGCCGCTGGGTGAGCACCGCGGCCGCCATGCCGAAGGTCCACGAGAGCGCGAGGACCAGGAGCGTGTATCCGATCGTGACCGTGAACGAGTGCAGCAGGGCCTGGCCGGTCGCCCCGTTGAGGTTCAGCGCGAGCTCGTAGTTGGCGGTGCCGGCGAACGGCGCGGCGCGCCAGTTGCTCAGGTAGAACTCGGTGAGCCCGAGGAAGCTGATCCCCACGCCCGCCAGCATCGGGATGATGTGGATGAGCAGTTCGAGGGCGACGGCCGGGAGCAGGAGCAGGTACGGCAGGCGCTCGCGCCGTCGCCGCCGCTGGCGCGGCGGCGACGGCGCTGAAGCGATTACGGCTTGTTCGGCTCGGGTGGTGTCAACCACCGAGTGTCAGCCTCCAAGCTGTTGCTGGGCCTGGCTGAGCGCCTGGGCGATCATGGCGTTGGTCACAGTCTTGCCCGTGGCCGCGTCGGCGTACAGATGGATGATGGCGGTCCCGACGGCGGTCTCGAAGTTGCTCTCCTGCGGCACCTCGGGCATCGGCGCCGCGGTGCTGCTGAGGATAGACCGGAACGTGGTGACGGCCGGGGTTTGGAACGCCGGGTCGGTGTAGGCGGCCGACACCGTAGGCAGTGACCCGTAGGTCTGGTTCAGGCTCTCCTGCTCCGGCGTGCTGGTCATGAACTTCACAAACTGCTCCGCCGCGGACAGGTTCTTGGTGTTCTTGAAGATCGCGAGGTTGATGCCCGCGACCATGCTGGTGACCGCCTTACCGGCCGCCGGCATCGGCGACGGCAGCGGCAGCGGGGCGACGCCCTCGTCGGCCGCGTTCATGCCCAGCTTGGCCAGCGACCCGGAGGCGGCCTGCCAGAAGACCATGGCGGCCTTGCCGGTGGCGTAGTCGGTGAGCGCCTCGGTGCCCTTGGAGTACTGGGCGTCGCCCGGGTTGGCGATCTTGTCCACCTGCATGAAGTCGATCATCTGCATGATCGCGGTGACGTTCTGCGGGGTGTCGAACGTGGGCTGGCCGGCCGCGTTGAAGAACGATCCCCCTTGCTGCTGGCTCAGCTCGAACGCCAGGTGGACGTTCTCCGGGATCTGGCCTGCCTCAAGCGCCAGGCCCCAGTGCCCGCCCTTGGTGAGCTTCTTGGCGTCGGCGATCAGCTGCGTCCACGTGGTGGGCGGCCCGCTGATGCCGGCCGCGGCGAACTGAGCCTTGTTGTAGTACAGGCCATAGGCCGTGCTGTACAACGGAACGGCCGTCGGTGGCTTGCCGGCTGCGCCGGTGGCCGAGAGGCTGCCGACCAGGAAGCGGCTGGAGCCGCCGATCTGGTTCATGACCGACGAGGTGAAGGGCACGAACGCGCCGGTCGCCTGGAGCGATGCGGACCAGGTATTCCCGATGTTGAGCACGTCGGGGCCCTTGCCCGACACCGTCGCCGCGGTGATCTGGGTGAGCAGGGTGGTCCACGGGATCACCTGGACGTTGACCTTGATGCCGGTCTCGTTGGTGAACTTGGCGATCTGCGGGGCGAGCACCTGCTGGTCGTCCTGCAGGCTGGTGCCCTGGTTGCTGGCCCAGTAGGTCAGCGTGGAGTGGGTGGCTGAGCCGCCGCTGGAGCTGCTGCCGCAGGCCGCGAGCGGTGCGGCCGCGAGCGTGGCGACGAATGCCAAGGTCGTGAGCTTCGTCGGTCTCATGTGGTGTCCTTCCAGGCAAGATCTTTCACATCTTCCTATAAGACGTAAATTATGCTCTGCCTCGCCAGGACGGCTGTCAACGTCGCGACTGCCTCCGTTTCTGTTTCGTTACACGGCTGGCTTCGTTCACCGCGCTCGATGCTAGTCACGGCCGCCAGCCATGACTTTTTCCAGGCCCTAAAGTAAAGTGCGTTCCAAGCCGCGTCATGCGGTCCCTCCGTAAGGCAGGCAGGTCGATGCCCCGGGCCAGAACCACCACGGTACGGGATCTCCGCAAGAGCAACCGGTCCCGCGCGCTGTGGCAGGTCTTCCTCAACGGTCCGCTCACTCGGCACGAGGTCGGGGATCTGTCCGGCCTGAGCACGGCCACGGTGAGCAACCTGGTCGCCGCCCTGGAGGCGGAGGGGGTCGTCGTCGAGGTCGGCCTCGAGGACTCCAACGGAGGCCGACCGCGCGGGCTGCTTCAGGTCAACCCCGGGTATGGCTACGTCATCGGCGTCGATGTCGGAGAGACCGCGTTCCTGGTCGAGCTGTTCGACTTCCGCCTGCAGATGCGGGCGCGGCACACCTCGGTAACCGACATGGCCGTGCTGGATCCCGAGGATGCGGTGAGCCACATCACCGAGGGCATTGAGTCGGTGATCGCCGAGTCGGGCGTGGACCGGCGAGCCATCCTGGGCGTCGGAGTTGCCGTTCCCGGTCTGGTCGAGCATCGCGAGGACGCCGTCGTGCACGGCCAGAGCGTCGGCTGGCATGCCGTCCCGCTCGAGGCGATGCTGCGCAGCCGGACCGGCCTGCCCATCCTCGTGGACAACGGCGCGAAGACCCTGGGCCAGGCGGAGAAGTGGTTCGGTGCCGCTCGCGGCACCGACAACGCGGTCATCGTGCTCCTGGGGATCGGCGTGGGGACGTGCATCATCAGCAACGGCGAGGTCTACCGGGGGGCGACGAGCAGTGCCGGGGAGTGGGGCCACACCACGATGGTGGTGGGCGGCCGGACCTGCCGCTGCGGGGCGGAGGGCTGCCTCGAGGCGTACGTCGGCGCGGGAGCGATCGTGGCCAGGTACGAGCAGCTCAAGGGCAGGCGCGTCACGACCAGTCCCGGCGAGCTTGAGGCGCGGATCGCCGCGATCATCGACGCCAGAGACCGCGACCGGGCCGCCGCCCAGGTGCTCGACGAGACCGTGACCTACCTCGGCGCCGGGATTGCGGACCTGGTCAACCTGTTCAACCCCGAGCGCGTCGCCGTGGGCGGCTGGCTCGGCCAGGCGCTCAGCGACGCGCTGCTGCCCAGCGTCCGCGAGGCCGCGGGGCGCCAGGCGCTGCGCCTGCCGTTCAGCCGGGTCGAGATCGTCAAGGCCGACCTCGGCAAGGACGCGGTCGCGCTCGGCGGCGCGACGCTGCCGATCGCCCGGCTGCTCACCGCCGGGGCGGTGGTCACCGAGCACGCCGGACGCGGCCGGCGGAGCCGGTCCCTCGCGTCACCCGGCTGACCGCGGACCGGGCCGGGGCCAGGACGCTCCGGAGGGCCCCGGGGCGTCCCGAGCTTGACAAACTTTACTCAACTCTTAGCCTAAGTACTGAACTAAGCCGGCATGGTCGGCCAGAGCGGGCATGGCCGGCCAGAGCCAGCGGCTAGCCGTCGCGGAGCGCCTGCAGGCAGGGCCAGCTGAAGATGCGCAGCGAAGGAGCAGTGGTTATTGTCCATGCGCTTCCCACCGGGCTTTCACTTCGGCGCAGCGACCGCCGCCTACCAGATCGAGGGCGCAGTCGACGAAGACGGCCGCGGGCCCTCGATCTGGGACACCTTCTCACGGGTTCCCGGGGCGGTGACCCACGGTGACACGGGCGCCATCGCCTGCGATCACTATCACCGGGTCGACACCGACCTCGACCTGCTGGCAGAGATGGGCCTGACCGCTTACCGGTTCTCGATCGCGTGGCCGCGCATCGTTCCCGATGGCACCGGGTCGGTCAACCAGAAGGGGCTTGACTTCTACCGGCGACTGGTGGACGGGCTGCATGCCCGGGGCATCGAGCCGGTGGCGACGCTCTATCACTGGGACCTTCCGCAGCCGCTGCAAGATGGCGGCGGCTGGGTGAACCGCGATACCGTCCATTACTTCTGCGACTACGCCACGGTCGTGCTGGACGCTCTCGGTGACGCCGTTCCGCTGTGGGTAACCGTCAACGAGCCTTTCTGCTCGGCCATGGTGGGTCATCTCGAGGGTCGGCACGCGCCGGGAATCACCGATCTCACCTCGGCGCTGACCTCCGCGCACCACCTGCTGCTCGCGCACGGCCGGGCGGTTGACGTCGTCCGGCAGAGTGCGCCCCAGGCCCGCGTCGGCATCTCGCATCTTTTCTCCGACATCAGCCCGGCCTCGGACTCTGAGGCCGATCGGGCCGCCGCCCGGCGGCTTGACGGGTACGAGAACCGGTGGTTCCTCGACCCGGTCGTGCTCGGCCACTACCCCGAGGACATGCTCGCCTGGTACGAGCGGCAGGTGCCGATCGACTTCGTCCATGACGGCGACATGCAGGTGCTGGCGGCGCCCACCGACTTCCTGGGCGTCAACTACTACGAGACAAAGACCGTGGCTGACGATCCCGCCGAGCCCTACCACAATGCCCGCGTCCTGCCCAGGACGGGCAGGCTCACCGCCGGCAGCCTGGATGTCAGGCCCGCCGGCCTCGGCCGGATCCTGCACCGCGTCGGCGGTTACACACCCCTCCCGTTGTACATCACCGAGAACGGCGCCGCCTTCCACGATTACGTCGATCCCGAAGGCGGCGTAGATGATCTCGAGCGCGTGTCCTACCTGAACGACCACTTCGCTGAGACGCTCAGGGCGATTCAGGCTGGCGTCGACGTGCGCGGCTATTTCGTCTGGTCATTGCTGGACAACCTGGAGTGGGCCGACGGATACAGCCGCAGGTTCGGCCTGATCTTCGTTGATTTCGGCACCCAGGCCCGCATTCCGAAGGCGAGTGCCCGCTGGTATCAGCGGCTCATCGCCGCGGGCGGGTTCCCGGTGGCGGCCGGGGACTGAGCGCACCGGCGACTGTGTCCGGTGGCGCCGTGGCGCCACCGGATGCATAGGGCACCTCCCCGGCCCGGCGTCCCGGCCTGATTGACTGGCCCGAGGCATGCGGATGACATTCCGGTCGGCGTCTGGCGACGGAGCATGGGCATAGATATCGGAATCGGTCTTCCCACGCAGATCCCGAACATAACGGGCAAGGTGATCGTGGACTGGGCCGTTCGGACCGTGGATTACCCGATATGAGCTATGGGGGAAGCTTGGCTGCCCGGCCCGTGTCCAGAGCATGAGCCGTGGGCCTGGCCGTAGGCAAACGAGTATGCCTGCGCGTAATCCGCGTTCATCTGGTCGATGTAGCCGTTGGCCTGTGCGATCGCCAGGCCGATGTTGGCTCTGGCTGTCGCGATCGCGGCAGCGGGGTCTGCCCCCGAAGGCGCAGGGAGCCTCTTGTCGCTCAGAGTTCGCATGTCGCCTTCGACGACGGCGATGTCCCGCCCCACGGACGCGAGGTCGGGCCTCAGGGCCTGCGCATCGCCTTGCACCGACCGAAAGTCGCCGCGTACCGATTTCTCGTTGCCGGTGACCGTGTCTATGAGGCGGCAATAGCTATTGCTGCCGGACGCGTCCTGCTCCTCGGTGGCAAGGTCAGAATCGGCCCTCTGGATGTCGCTCGCGAAGCTCGACAGATCACTGCCCAGGTTGCCGCTGGACGCGAGGCTGGCATCCTGCTGGAGCGTGGCCAGGTCAATCCGCGCGGACTTTTCAGGCGAAGCATGCCGCTGCCGTTTGTAGGCCTGCCCTCGGGCCTTCTGCGCAAACGAGTTCGCGTGCTGGATCCCGCGGTTGAGCCCTGCGGTCGCCGCGTTGTAGTCGGTGGTATCCGACAGCGTCAGGCTGCCCTCCGGGATGGCGCCTTTGGCTTGCGGCAACTGGATGGTGAGCGCTCCCCCCTGCAGCCTCCCGCGGATCCTCGCCCTGGTGCCGGGGCCGCTGAACGTCAAGGTCACCGAGTTGCCGTGGATGGCTCCGGTGAACGGGTAGCTGTTCGCAGACATCTTCTCCCGCGGCACGGTCCCCGACGCGGATTCCACTCTGAGGGTGCCCCGCACGTTGCTGCCCGAGGTCGGCTTCCACTGGATGAAGTCAACGTGGGCGCCGTTAACAGCCAGATAGCCGGGGGCCGGTCTGGACGACCCGCCACACGCTGCGATCGCCAGCGCAGTTCCCAGGGCAGTAGCGACGACAGCCGCCGCCCTGATGATCACGAGCATTCCCCCCCCCGCTGCCCGAAGAAGCCAGGCAAGTGAGCCGCCGGGCAAGCCTCCGAACCGCGCAAGACTCCGTAACGCAGCGTACTCATACGTATACGGACCGCGACGATCTTAGCATCGAGCCATGGGCACCATCTTGCGGGCAGCTCTTGACCTGCCACGAGCGGCCACTGCGGCCGAGCGGGCCGAGTTAAGGAGCCAGCTGCGCTGTGATGTTGGCTAGACCCGGCCATCGCCCTCAAGCGCGGTCGGCCCATTTCCCCAGCCGGGCGAGCGCGTCCTGCAGGACCTCGGGCCGCTTGCAGAACGCGAACCGCACCTGGGTCCGCCCGGCATCGGGATCGTCATACAGCACGGCGCTGGGAATCGCGACCACTCCGGCCTGGTGCGGCAGCGCCCGGCAGAACTCCACGCCGTCGGCGTCGCTGAGCTGCCCGATGTCGGTAGTGACGAAATAGGTGCCATCCGGCGGGTACACCAGGAAGCCGACCTCCGACAGCCCGGCGCAGAGCAGGTCGCGCCGGCCGCGCAGAACGAGAATGTCTTGCCGGCCGAGCTGATCGACACCGTGCGCTCCCGCATGCCAGGCAGCGAGCCGATCGGCACATGCTCGCCCGTGTACACCATGTGCTCATAGACCTCGTCGGCGAGCACGAGCAGATCGCGCTCGCGGGCCAGGCCGGCGATCACGGCGAGCTCAGCGCGGGTGAAGACCGACCCGGTGGGGTTGTGCGGCGAGTTCAGCAGGATCAGCCGCGTCCGCGGCGTGATCGCGGCCCGCAGCGCGTCCAGGTCGGGCCTGAAGCCCGGTGGCCGCAGCGTCACCGGCACGCGGACGCCCCCGGCCATAGCCACGCACGCGGCGTAGGAGTCGTAGTACGGCTCGAACGCGATGACCTCGTCGCCCGGCTCGACCAGGGCCAGCAGCGAGGCCGCGACCGCCTCGGTCGCGCCCGCGGTCACCAGCACCTCGGTATCCGGATCGAAGCCCAGGCCGTAAAACCGCTGCTGGTGCTCGGCGATGGCCTGCCGCAGCTCCGGGACGCCAGGCCCGGGCGGGTACTGGTTGCCGCGCCCGCCCAGGATCGCGGCGGCCGCGGCCTGCGCGATCTCGCGCGGCCCGTCGGTGTCGGGGAAGCCCTGGCCCAGGTTGACCGATCCGGTCGCGGCCGCGAGCGCCGACATCTC
>WNFI01089431.1_pt1 | contig 43462 bp, 46 predicted proteins | sample 5400471 | NCBI WGS metagenome assembly WNFI01 (sample SAMN13153348, study PRJNA577476) | soil metagenome | isolation source: 100 cm saprolite on Douglas fir-dominated hillslope | place: USA:California | collected 2013-09-17 | reverse complement strand
TCGACCAGGAACTTGTATCGGATCTCAGCTTCGGCGAATGGATCGACTGCCACGCCGGAGAGTATGGAGCCCTGATCGCGTAGAATCCAATCGGCTCAAGGGCCCGCAGCATGCGTCGCACCACATCCCGAAGCTCCGCTCGATCCGGCGCCCGTCGCGCTTCCTCTTCACGTTCCAAACGAAGCAGGCGCGCCACGCGTCCGCGCCTGTCGACGCGCCAGGTGCGAGAGATTCTTGGCGTCCTTCTGATGCTGGCCGCGCTGCTTGGACTGCTCGCGATCCTGAGCCACGCGGGCATGATCCTGGGCGGCATCCGTTACGACCTGGTCGCGTGGTTCGGCAATGCGTGGTTCGTGCCGGTCGGTTCTGCGATCGCGCTCAGCGCGTGGCTGCTGTGGCCCAAAGCGCCGCGGCCCCGCACGGTCGACGTCGTGGCGGCCATGGTCGCGGTGCTTTCGCTCATCGGGCTGTTCGGCCTGGTCGCAAGCGCGGGCGGATCGCTCGGGAGCGGGATCGACGGCGCCCTCAGTGGAATGTTCACGAGCGTAGGAGCGTGGGCGCTGCTGGTCGCTGGGCTTGTGATCGGCCTCATCGTGACCATCCATTTCAGCCCTGGAGCCCTTGTCGTCACAGCGGTCGGAGCGCTGCGCGCCGCCAACGCCGAGAAGAGGCGACTGCGCGACCTCGTCGGCAACGTGAGCAGCGAGAAAGCAAAGCCGACCAGGCCCGCCCCCGCGACGAGCGACCTGCTCACGCGCTCGGCGGCGAGCTTCGCAACCGCCCCCGCGCCCCCCGGTCAGAAGAGCCTGTGGGAGGTCGACGAGCCGGAGGAGGAGGCCGCCGACCAGCCGCGTGCGCAGCCGGCTGACGAGGCGCCCGTCGATGACGAGCCGCCACGCCAATCCGCGCCAGTCATGCGGGTTGTCGCCGAGCGGGAGGACGAGCCGCCCGAGATCGAATGGAAACTGCCCGCGATCACGCTGCTCGACACGGTGACGGCACGCCGCGAGCGAATGGCGGACGAGATCAAACGCAACGTCAGGATCATCGAGAGCACCCTCCAGACGTTCGGCGTCGACTGCAAGGTGGTCGGGGTCAACCCTGGGCCAGCCGTGACTCAGTTCGAGATCCAGCCGGGGGCCGGGGTGCAGGTGAAGCGCATCACCGCACTGCAGAACGACCTGTCCCTGGCCCTGGCCGCCGCCCCGCTCCGTATCGAGGCGCCGATCCCAGGCAAGTCGGCGGTAGGCATCGAGGTGCCGAACAAGTCGGCGAGCCTGGTCACCATCCGCGAAGTGCTCGAGACGGCGGCGTTTCGCGAGGGCACCAAGAAGCTCGCCCTCGGACTCGGCAACGACGTTTCGGGACAGTCGATCGTCGCGGACCTCACCCGCATGCCTCACCTGCTCATCGCGGGAGCCACCGGCCAGGGCAAGAGCGTGTGCATCAACGCGCTCATCACCAGCCTGCTGTTCCAGGTGACGCCGGACCACCTGCGTCTCCTGCTGATCGATCCCAAGCGCGTCGAGCTCACGGGCTACAACGGCCTGCCGCACCTCGCGCTTCCGGTGCTGGTCGAGTCGCACCAGGCTGCGGCCGCGTTGCGGTGGGCGGTGGCCGAGATGGACCGCCGCTACAAGCTGTTCTCGGCCGAGGGTGTGAGGAACATCGCCAGCTACAACGAGAAGGCGACGCAGAAGCTCGCCCGGACGCTGCCCTACATCGTGATCGTGATCGACGAGCTCGCCGACCTGATGATGGTCGCGGCGGGCGAGATCGAAGAGCTCATCTGCCGCATCGCGCAGCTCGCGCGCGCGGTCGGCATCCACCTGATCATCGCCACGCAGCGCCCCTCGACCGACATCATCACGGGGCTGATCAAGGCCAACATTCCTTCCCGTATCGCATTTGCGGTGGGCTCACAGGTCGACAGCCGGGTCATCCTCGATACCGGCGGGGCGGAGAAGCTGCTCGGCCGCGGCGACATGCTCTACCAGCCCGTCGACGCCGGCAAGCCGACGCGCATCCAGGGCGCGTTCGTCAGCGACCCCGAGGTGGAGGGCGTCGTCAACTTCTGGAAGTCGCAGGGCGACCCGCGTTACATGGACGAGATCCTCGAAGAAGGCGCCGGCATCGAGTGGGAGGGGGAGAGGCGCGAGGAGCGCAAGCTCGATGCCCTGTTCGCGCGCTCCGCACGAGCGGTGGCAGCCGAAGGCGCGGCCTCGGTGTCGTTGGTGCAGCGCAAGTTCAACGTCGGCTATTCGCGCGCCGGGCGGATCGTCGACCAGCTCGCCGAGCACCGCGTGGTCGGCGGCTACCAGGGATCGAAGTCGCGCGAGGTGCTGATGACGCTGCCCGACGTGGACGAGCTGCTGGAGAGGCTGGGGCTCGAGTGATGATCGGCCAGGCTCTTGCTGCGAAACGCGGCGAGCGTGGCCTCTCGATCGAGCAAGTGGCGGCGACGATTCGGATTGGAGCCGAGCACCTCCGCGCGCTCGAGGCAGACGACTTCGGGCACTTCGCCGCGCCGGTCTACGCGAAGGGCTACCTCCGCACCTACGCGACGTACCTCGGCCTCGACACCGAGGAGCTGGTCGGTCAGGTGCCCGCGGGAGGGCCCAGGCCGAGCCTGGCTCTCGGGCTCCCGGGGCGTTCACCGGATATGCGTGGCGCCAGGTGACGGCGGACCAGCGCATCGCCGCCGTCGTGGCGTCGCCGCCGGCCACGGCCACCGCCGCGCCGGCAGCGGTGGCGTCACCCGCGATCCAGGCTCGCCCGATCGTGGTCGGCGTACGGGTGACCGACGCGGTCTGGATCAACGCAGTGGTCGACGGCGCCCCGCAGTACGGCGACTCAGGGCGCACGCTGCCGGCCGGTTCGATCGTGTACTTCACCGGCCTGGACGTTAAGGTCACGAGCGGCAAGGCTTCGGCGACGTTCATCACGATCGACGGCCGCAACCTCGGACAGATGGGGACCGGCGTGGCAACTCGGGAGTTCTCGTCGCAAACTTCTCCCTAGGCCAGCGATGAACATCCCCAACACTCTGACCGTCAGCCGGCTGGCGGCCATCCCGCTGCTGATGGCGCTTCTCCTGCTCCGTTTTCCGGGCCATGACCAGGCCGCCGCCGCGCTGTTCATAGTCTTCTCGCTGACCGACACGCTGGACGGCCAGCTCGCGCGCCGCCGGGGCACCGTGAGCGACCTCGGAAAGTTCCTCGATCCCCTCGCGGACAAGCTGTTCGTGCTGTCCGTCCTGATCGTCCTCGTCCAGGAGGGGCTCGTCGCCGCCTGGGTCGTGGTCGTGATCTTCTCGCGCGAGCTGATCATCACCATCCTTCGGTCGGTGGGCGCGAGCCAGGGGCGCGTGATCGCCGCCGCACCGCTCGGCAAGACAAAGACCGTCACCCAGATGGCCGCCGTGACGCTGTTGATCCTGCAGCGGCCGTATCCGGTCCTGATGCCGATCGCCGGCATCGCAGTCGCTCTAGCGGTCGTTTTCACGCTGTGGAGCGGCCTCGATTATCTATGGCGGTTTCGCGACTTGATCCGGCCGTTCGACACGTCGAAGATGCGCCTGAGTCCGAGCGGGGGAGCTCCAGAGGCCTCCGCGCCTCGCGAGCTGCGCGATCTGTTGAGCGGGTCCGGCCTCACCGTGTCGGTGGCGGAGTCGATGACCGGCGGGATGATCGGGACCATGATCACCGGTCAACCCGGGAGTTCGGTCTACTTCGTCGGCGGAGTCATCGCCTACTCGAACGATGTCAAGCGCGAAGAGCTCGGAGTTGCGGCGGAGCTGTTGGACAGCGCAGGCGCGGTCAGCCCGGAGGTGGCGGAGGCCATGGCCCAGGGGGTGCGTTCACGCCTCGGCACGAGCCTGGCGGTCGCGGTGACGGGAATCGCAGGACCTGCCGCGGATGGCACGACCAAGCCAGTGGGTTTGACCTACATCGCGGTGGCTTCAGAGGGCCATGTCGTGTCCCGAGAATTCAGATTCGAAGGTGACCGAACCGTGATCCGGCATCGAGCCTCCACTGCTGCGCTGCGCATGCTGATCGCCGAGGCTCGCACCGTCGCGCGGGCCGAGGTCAAGACGGCTTGACGTTCGAACGCCTGTTCGCTACACTTCCCCGAGTCATTAACAGGCGCAGTTGAAGTCTCCGCTCCAACGTAGAACACTCGCAGCAACGACTTAGGAGGCGTACAGAAGACATTGGACAAGGACAAAGACAAGGACAAGGAACGGGACAAGGCCCACGAGGAGAAGGGCAGGGCTCTTGACTCGGCGATGTCCCAGATCACGAAAAGCTACGGCAAGGGCGCAATCATGAAGCTGGGCGAGCACTTCGCGCAGCGCAGCGAGGTGACGTCGATCTCCACCGGTGCTCTGCCGCTCGACCTGGCGCTCGGCGTGGGCGGCGTACCGCGAGGCAGGGTGACCGAGATCTACGGCCCGGAATCCGCCGGCAAGACGACGCTGGCCCTGCACGTCATCGCTGAAGCCCAGAAGGTGGGGGGCGTGGCGGCGTTCGTCGACGCCGAGCACGCTCTCGACCCGCTGTACGCGTCGCGGATCGGCGTCAGGATCGACGACCTGCTGATCAGCCAGCCGGACACCGGCGAGCAGGCCCTCGAGATCGTCGAGGTCCTCGTCCGCTCGAATGCGGTCGACGTGATCGTCATCGACTCGGTCGCGGCGCTGGTGCCGAAGGCCGAGATCGAAGGCGAGATGGGAGATTCGCACATGGGCCTCCAGGCGCGACTGATGTCGCAGGCCCTGCGCAAGCTGACGGCGGCGATCTCGAAGTCCAACTGCTCCGTGATCTTCCTCAACCAGCTCCGGGAGAAGGTCGGGATCATGTTCGGCAACCCCGAGACTCAGCCCGGCGGCCGTGCGCTGAAGTTCTATTCGTCTGTTCGCCTCGACATCCGCAAGGTCGAGGTCATCAAGAACGGCCTCGATTCGGTCGGCAACAGGGTGAAGGTCAAGGTGGTCAAGAACAAGGTGGCGCCGCCATTCCGGTCCGCAGAGTTCGACATCCTGTTCAACGAAGGCATCTCGCGTGAGGGCTCCTTGATCGACGCGGCCGTCGAATACTCGGTCCTCGAGAAGAGCGGGACGTGGATATCGTTTGGCGACCAACGCCTCGGCCAGGGCCGTGACAACGTGCGCAACTACCTGCGCGAGAACCCGACGCTGTCCGCCGAGATCGAGGTCAAGGTGCGCGAGAAGGCGGCAGGTGGCGCAGCCAGCCTGAACAAGGCCGCCACCCCGGTGAGGTCACCGGCCGGTGCCGCGGAGGACCTCTAAGGCACCCGACCGCTCGGCGTTCGAGACCGCCGTCGGGCTGATGGCCCGGCGTGCCCACTCGAGGGCGGAGCTTCGTCAGAAGCTTGCCCGCCGGGGGTACGCCGAAGAGGAGGTGGCGGCGGCCGTGGCCAGATTGGGCGAGATGCGCCTCCAGGACGATGGGGAGTTCGCGGCCGGGCACGTCCGGCGGCGAGCCGCCTCCCGCGGTCCTCTTGCCCTGTCGGCCGAGCTAGCGGCCAGGGGCGTGGATCGCCGCCTCGCGGACGAGGCGCTGGCGGCCCTTACCCCCGAGTTCCAGCTCGCGTCGGCCACCGACCTGGCGGGACGGTTGGCCGCCCGCAGCCGGCCGGCAGGCTACCAGGAGTTGCTTGACAGGGTAGGAACGAAGCTGGTCAGGCGCGGCTTCGCTCCCAGCCTCGTCCGGGCCGCGTGCCAGGCCGTCTGGCAGGGGACGGACGAACCGGCAGAAGCCTAGAATTTGGTCAACGCGGGCCCATTTTGGGCCCGCAAGTCATCGAGCCAACCCGAGGCGGGACCCTCTTCGGTCCTGCCGTGGTCACGCACTTTGACAATCGAATTACTGAGGTGCATGTCACATGCCTGTCAACTTCATCGTCTTGCTATTGGTCGTGGCAGTGGTCGCCCTCGCCGCCGGTGCCGGAGTCGCCTATCTGCTCCTCAGCCGCAGGCAGAGCGACGGGAGCCACGCCCTCGAAATCAAGGCCCAGCAGACCCTCCTCGAGGCCGAAACCCAGGCCAAGGAGAAGCTTCTGGAAGCCAAGGAGGACGCGGTCAAAGTTCGGACCGCAGCCGAGCAGGAGGCCCGCGAGTACCGGGCCCAGTCGCAGCAGATCGAAAAGCGCCTTCTCCAGAAGGAAGAGAACCTCGACCGCAAGGCCGAGGACCTCAACCGGTCCGAGCGCGATCTGGTGGGCCAGAAGAAGTCGCTCGACGACATCAAGGCACAGCTCGAAGAGAGCTACCGCCAGCAGGAAAGAGAGCTTCAGCGCGTCGCCAACATGACGCGGCAGGAAGCTCAGGGAATTCTGATGGCGCAGGTGGAGCAGGACCTTCGCAACGAAGTGGCGCGCAAGGTCCGCGAATCGGAGCTGGCGGCTCGCGACGAGAGCGAGCGTCGGGCACGCGAGATCGTGACCGAATCGATCCAGCGCATCGCCGCCGACCAGACCGCTGAGGTGTCGGTGTCCGTGCTCCCCTTACCGACCGACGAGCTGAAGGGCCGCATTATCGGCAAGGAGGGGCGCAACATCCGCGCTCTCCAGCAGGCCACGGGGATCGACCTCATCGTCGACGACACCCCCGAGGCAGTGATCATCAGCGGGTTCGACCCGGTCCGCCGCGAGGTGGCCAGGGTCGCGCTGAACAAGCTGATCGTGGATGGCCGGATCCATCCCGCCCGCATCGAAGAGATCGTCGCCAAGTCCCGCCAGGAGGTCCTGCAGAGGGTCAAGGAGGAGGGGGAGGCGGCGGTCCTGGAGCTCGGCCTCCAGGGTTTGCACCCTGAGGTCGTTCGCCACCTCGGCATCCTTCGTTTCCGCACCAGCTATGGGCAGCAGGTGCTGAACCATTCCAAGGAAGTCGCCCACCTCGCCGCCATGATGGCGGCTGAGATCGGGGCGGACGTCCGCATCGCGAAGCTGTCGGGTTTGCTTCACGACATCGGCAAGGCCATCGACCACGAGGTCGAGGGCTCACACGCGGTGATCGGAGCAGACCTCCTGCAGCGCCACGCGGTGCCCGCGCCGGTCGTGCACGCCGTGCGTGCACACCACTACGACGAGGAACCGCACTCCATCGAAGCGCTGCTGCTCATCGCAGCCGACGCGATCTCCGCGGCCCGGCCCGGAGCCCGGCGCGAGTCGCTCGAGGCGTACGTGAAGCGGCTCGAGAAGCTCGAGGAGATCGCCAACTCCTTCCAGGGCGTCCAGCAGTCGTACGCGATCCAGGCCGGGCGCGAGGTCCGGATCCTGGTCAAGCCGGAGCAGATCGACGACTCGGCTGCTCAGCTGATGGCGCGAGATATCGCCAAACGGATCGAATCGGAGCTCAGCTTTCCAGGTCAGATTCGCGTCACCGTGGTGCGCGAGACCAGGGCCGTTGAGTACGCCAAGTAACCGTCAAAGGGAGCCCCACGAGGGCTCCCTTTTGTTTTTCGCCGAGAATCGATCTGTGCGGCGATGGCCCGATGACTGGGTTGAGCGTAAACGCGGCAAGGACTGCCCGATGTGCGCGTCCGGCCGGCCCGAGGAGACGGCCTACGGTGTACGAATCAAGGCGGCCGTCCACAGCGACGCGTACCTGCAGCGCCACGGGGTCGTACGCGGCTACTCGATCGTGATCTGGCGCGGAAGGCACGTGGCCGAGCCAACCGAGCTCGAGTGGGAGGAGGCGGCGGGGTACTGGCGCGAGGTCCTGGAGGTGGCGCGGGCGGTCGAGGACTACTACCAGCCGGTGAAGATCAACGTCGAGATGCTCGGCAACACCATGCCGCACCTGCACACGCACGTGCGCCCGCGCTACCTGGACGACCCCGCGCCATTCGGTCCGCTGCCGCACGGCCTCGACGACCCCGCCTTTCCCGAGGCTCAGCTTCTGGCAGACGCCGCGGCGCTGAGGAAGCGACTCGCGTGATGGCGGCGCCCGAGCTGAAGATACTGTTCGTCGCCGACGTCGTCGGACACCCTGGTCGCGAGGCGGTCAAAGCGCTGCTCCCCGACCTCAAGAAAGAGCTCCATCCGAACCTCGTCGTGCTCAACGGCGAGAACGCGGCGGGAGGCTTCGGGCTGACCGCCAAGATCGTCGCCGAGCTGCGCGGCGCCGGCGCCGACGTGATCACCACCGGCAACCACGTCTTCGCGCAGAAGGAGTTCGTCGGCGAGCTACCGAACCTGGAGCGGGTTTTGAGGCCGGCCAACTACCCGCCGGCAGCCCCGGGCCAGGGCTGGTGCGTGGTGGACGCTGGTGGACACCAGGTGCTGGTGATGAACCTCATCGGTCGGATCTTCCTCCTCGACTCCCTGGACGACCCTTTTCGCGCCGCCGACGCCATCCTGGCCGCGCACCCCGACACGCCGATCGTCTTTTGCGACATGCATGCGGAGGCGACGTCCGAGAAGACGGCGATGGGTTGGTACCTGAACGGGCGGGCGAGCGCCGTGGTGGGCACGCACACCCACATCCCGACCGCGGACGCCCGCATCCTGCCCGGCGGCACGGCCTACATCACGGACGTGGGCATGGTCGGGCCGCGGGACGGATGCATCGGGATGGACAAGGACGTGGTGCTCCAGCGCTTTCTGAGCGGGGTCCCAAACCGCTTCGTGGTGGCCTCTGGACCCGTGACATTCAATTCCGTACTGGTTACCATTAACGCTTCCACCGGACGAGCAACGTCGATCCAGCGTGTCGACCGAGAACGTATTTGAAGGGGTTCCAGCAATGACAGCGGAGCGCACTCCTGTAGAGGTGCTCAAGGTTTCGGCTACCTCAAAGCCGGTCGCGGTCGCGGGCGCCATCGCCGGTGTCATCCGGAGCAAGGGGCGGGTCGAAGTGCAGGCTATCGGAGCGGGTGCGATCAACCAGGCCGTCAAGGCCATAGCCATCTCCCGCGGTTATGTCGCGCCCGGCGGCCTGGACCTGGTCTGCATCCCGGCGTTCATCGACATCTCCATTGACGGAGAGGAGCGCACAGGAATCCGGTTGCTCGTGGAGAGTCGCTGACGGGAGTCCAGACAAGGTCGTTCCACATCTGGACGATCGGATGCCAGATGAACGCCGCGGATTCCGAGAGCCTCGCCCGCCGGCTGCTTGCGGCGGGCTACGTCGAGGAGTCGCTCGACCGCGCCGATGTCGCAATCCTCAACACGTGCGTCGTGCGCCAGGCGTCCGAGGACCGCGTGTACGCCAAGCTCCACGAGCTGAAAGAGTGGAAGAACGATGCGCGCACCATCGCCGTCACGGGCTGCATCGTCGCCAAAGAGGGCGACGGCCTGCGCCGGCGATTTCCGCATCTCGATGCTGTCGTGCCGATCGGCGATTACGAGGACTTCGTCGCGGGGCTGGACGCACATTACGACTACTCGCTGGGCGAGCCGCTGCCTCAGTCCGGCCGCACTGGCATCAGCCACTACGTGCGGGTCATCCAGGGCTGCGACCACAACTGCACGTTCTGCATCGTGCCCAGCGTTCGCGGCCGCGAGAAACACGTGCCGATGGCGGCTGTGGTCGACGAGTGTGGGCGGGCCGTCGCCGATGGCGCGAGGGAGGTCGTGCTGCTTGGTCAGAACGTCGACGACTACCAGGACCCGGACGGCAGCGGGGGTCTCGCCGCGCTGGTGCGCGAGGTGGAGAAGATCCCCGGGTTGAAGCGCCTTCGGTTCCTCACCTCGCATCCGCAGGACCTGGAGGCCGAGCTCCTCGAAGTGATGGCCTCGAGCGACGTGGTGTGCCGCGAGCTGCAGCTTCCCGTCCAGTCGGGCGACGACACTGTGCTGAAGCGGATGGCCCGCGGCTACCAGACCCGGCACTATCGCGCCATCGTCGAGAGCGCGCGGCGCCTCATGCCGGACATCGGCCTGGTGACGGACGTGATCGTCGGTTTCCCGGGCGAGACCGAAACCGCCTATCTCAACACGCGAGCGCTGGTCGAAGAGATCGAGTTCGACGTCGTGCACATCGCGATGTACTCGCCGCGGCCGGGCACGTTTGCCGCGACCAAGATGGCCGACGATGTGCCGCAGGACGAGAAGCTGCGCCGCCTGAACGACCTGCTGGCCCTGCAGCGCGCCATCGCCGCGCGCAAGACGGCGCGCTGGATCGGCAAGGACGTGGAGGTGCTGATCGAGGGCCGCGACGAGCTGAACCGGCCGTTCGGCCGCATCCGGCAGGGCAAGCGCACGAACGTGCTGCGGGCCGGCGCCATCGCGCCAGGCGACGTGATCAACGTCCGAGTCCTCCAGGCCACCGCCGGCCAGCTCACAGGAATGCCCGCGGCGTGAACCCCCCAGCCACTCCGGTCATGCGGCAGTACCGGGAGGCAAAAGAGAAGCACCCCGACGGAATCCTGCTCTTCAGGCTCGGCGACTTCTACGAGATCTTCTTCGAGGACGCGCAGGTCGCGGCGCCGATCATGGGAGTTCAGCTGACCTCGCGCCCGCTGGGCAAGACTGGGCGCGCGCCGATGTGCGGCGTGCCGCACCACGCCTGGCAGCTGTACGTGGGCAAGCTCCTTCGCGCTGGTCACAAGGTGGTGATCTGCGACCAGGTAGAAGCAGCTAGCAAGAACAGGATCGTTCGCCGCGACGTGACGCGCGTCCTCACCCCGGGGACGGTGGTCGAGGACGCCTACCTCGAACCATCGCGCCCGAACTACCTGGTCGCCGCGTGGGCGCGAGGCGCCGAGGCTGGGATTGCGGCGTGCGAGGTCTCCACCGGCGAGCTGCTGCTCTGCCAGCTGCCCACGGACCGCCTGCAGTCCGAGCTCGAACGCCTGGCGCCGGCCGAGCTCCTGGCGCCTCCCGAGGTCGACGAGTACAGGTTCGATCCCATACGCGGCCGGCAGAGGCTCAAGGATCTCCTGGGCATCGCTTTTCCGGCCTCGATCGGCGCCCAGGACGCGCCCCTTGCCGTCGGGGCGGCGGGCGTCGTGCTCGACTACCTGAGGCAGAACCAGACGCGCGTCGTGCCCGGCTCATTCACGGTCCGGACATACTCGCCCGACCTCACCATGCCGCTCGACGCCGCGACCGTGCGCAACCTCGAGCTTCCCACGCTGGTCACCCTGATAGACCGCACCTCGACGCCCCTGGGCGCGCGCCAGCTGCGAGCATGGCTGGGGGCGCCGCTGAGGGACGCGGAATCCATACAGCTCCGGCTCGCGGCAGTCGACGAGCTGGTGTCCGCGCCGGGGCTCCGAGACAGCCTTCAGTCGGCGCTGAAACCCATCGGCGACCTCGAGCGCCTCGTCTCGCGGGCCGCCCAGGGCCACGCCACGGCACGCGAGCTGGTCGGACTGCGTCGCTCGCTCGAAGGCATCCCGGCCGTGCAGGAGGCACTGGGCGCCTGCTCGGCCCTGGTGACCCGAGAGCTCACCGCGGAGGTCAGCGGAGCCCCGGAGCTGGCGGGAACTCTCGCCCGCGCGCTGGTCGAGGATCCGCCGTCGCACATACGCGAAGGCGGAGTGATCCGCGCCGGCTACGACCCGGACCTCGACCTCATCTCCGACGCCTCGCGCAGCGCCCGCGACTGGATCGGGCGGCTCGAGCCCGCAGAGCGAAGGCGAACCGGGATCCGCTCCCTCAAGGTCGGCTTCAACAAGGTCTTCGGTTACTACATCGAGGTCAGCCACGCGAACAGGGCGCCCCTGCCCGACGAGTACGTACGCAAGCAGACCCTGACCGGCGGCGAGCGCTACATCACGCCCGAGCTGAAGGAGAAGGAGGCGGTCGTACTCAGCGCGCAGGAGAGGATCGCCGCGCGAGAGCTGGAGATCCTGCACCAACTTGGCGCCGCCGTCGCCGAGTCGTCGCCGATCCTCAGGTCGAGCGCCCAGGCGATGGGCATGGTCGACGCCATGCTCAGCCTGGCGGTGGCCGCCGCCGAGCATGACTGGCGCCGACCGGAGGTCAACGCGGGGCTCCGGCTCAGCATCAAGGCCGGCCGCCATCCGCTGGTCGAGCGTGGACTCCCTGCGGGTGTATTCGTTCCCAACGACCTGGAGCTCGATCCCGACAACGCGCAGATCGTCATCCTCACGGGCCCCAACATGGCCGGCAAGTCGACCTACCTTCGCCAGGCGGCGATGATCGTTCTGCTCGCGCAGTGCGGCAGCTTCGTGCCGGCCGAGCGCGCCGTGATCGGCCTCGCAGATCGCGTGTTCACCCGCGTCGGCGCGCACGACGACATAAGCGCCGGCATGTCGACCTTCATGGTCGAGATGACCGAGACCGCATACATCCTCAACCACGCGACACGGGCGTCGCTCGTAATCTTCGACGAGGTGGGGAGGGGGACCTCGACCTACGACGGGGTGTCGATCGCGCAGGCCGTGGTCGAGCACCTGCACGATGCGCCGAAGCTTGGCTGCCGCACGCTGTTCGCCACGCATTACCACGAGCTAACCGCGCTGGCGGAGCGCCTTCCCCGTGTCCGCAATGAGCGCATGGAGGTGCTGGAGGAAGGCGACACGGTCCGCTTTCTGCATCGCGTGGTGCCGGGGGGCGCCGACCGTTCCTATGGCATTCACGTCGCGGCCGTGGCGGGGCTGCCCTCAGGCGTCATCGCACGCGCGCGGGATGTGCTTGCGGACCTGGAGCGGCAGCGACCGCTCGAGCCGCCGGACGTCCAGCTCGGCCTGCCCATCGAGCTGTCGCCGGACGCGCTGCGCAGGGAGCTGGAGGAAATCGATCCCGCTTCGCTCAGCCCGCTCGAGGCGCTCCAGAAGCTGTACGAGCTTCGCTCCAGGCTCAGCGAATGATCCAGATGCTTCCACCGGAGGTCGCCGACGCGATTGCCGCCGGCGAGGTCATCGAAAGGCCGGCCTCGGTCGTCAAGGAGCTGGTCGAGAACGCGCTCGATGGCGGAGCCCGTCGGATCACCATCGACGTACGGGGAGCGGGGAAGACGTCCATTCGGGTGAGCGACGACGGGGCCGGCATTCCGGCCGCCGAGCTCAGGCTGGCGTTCGTGCGCCACACGACCAGCAAGCTGAGCAAGCTCGCAGACCTCATCGCGATTCAGACGCTCGGTTTTCGCGGCGAGGCGCTGGCGAGCATCGCTGCCGTGGCCGACGTGGAGTGCTCCAGCGGCGGTTCGATCCTTCGCATCCGCGCCGGCGAAACGGTCGACGAGGGATCAGGTCCTCTGCTGCCCGGGGTGGCGATCGAGGTGAGGGACCTCTTCGCCAACGTGCCCGCGCGCCTGAAGTTCTTGAAGAGCGACGCCACTGAGGTCGCCGCGATCAGGGACGTGGTGAGCGCCTTCGCGCTGCTCCACCCGCAGGTCCGCTTCCACCTCACCATCGACAGCCGGGCCGCGATCAGCAGCAGCGGCGACGGCGACCGGCGGCGCGCGATCGCAGCCGTCTATGGGCAACCGGTCGCGGCGGAGATGCTGGAGATGATCGGGATGCAGCTCGTCACCGGTCTCGTCAGCCAGCCCAGGCTGAGCCGGGGCAGCCGCGACGGGATGGTGCTCGCGGTCAACGGGCGGCCCATTGCGGCCCGGTCGCTCGTCTATGCCCTCGAGGAGTGCTACCACGGGCGGCTCGAGCGGGGACGCCACCCGGTCGCCGTGATCGACATCGCCATCGATCCCGAGCTGGTCGACGTCAACGTCCACCCGGCCAAGAGAGAGGTCCGATTTCGGGACGAGGGCGCGGTCTTCGCCGCGCTGCAGCGGGCGGTGCGGTCAGCCCTCGATGGGAGCGAACCATTCCGCTACCGCCCCGGCGAGACCTCGCCTGCCGTCGACCTGGCGCCGCACGGCCCGCAGCTCACCCTGCATGACGCTCCCGTGGCGGTGGCCGCTGCGGAGACCAACTGCCATGCCTCGAACGGCGTTCTCCGCCCCATCGGCCAGGCAGGGCCGGGCTACCTGATCGCCGAAGGCCCCCACGGGCTGGTCCTCGTCGACCAGCACGCGGCGCATGAACGCGTGCTGTACAACCGCCTGTTGGAACGTCTGCGCACTGGGCGCGGGACGAGCCAGCCGCTCCTCATCCCCCAGGCGGTCGACGTGGAGCCGGCGCTGATCGCGGCGGCCGCCGACCACCGCGCCGAGCTCGCGAACCTGGGCCTGGAGTTCGAGGAGTTCGGTCCGCGAAGCCTGCGCATCACCGCGGTCCCGGCCGAGCTCCCGTCGGGACGCGCGACCGCGGCGATCCAGGAGACGCTGGCGGCGCTCGCCGAGAATCGCGGCGACGGAGCGATCGAGAAGGCCCCTTCCGCCGAAACTACTGACACGGGTCCCCGTCATCGTCGGGCCGACGGGCGTCGGCAAGTCGCAGATCGCGTTCGAGCTCGCGCGCCGCCTGGACGGAGAGATCGTCGTCGCCGACTCCCGCCAGGTTTACGAGCGCCTCGACATCGCGACCAACAAGCCCGGTCCGGAGCAGCGCCGGCGCGTCCGCTATCACATGATCGATTTCGTCGACCCTGCGTCGAGCTTCAACGCGGCGGAGTACGTCGAGGGGGCGCGTGCCGCGATCGATGACATCTCGGCTCGCGGCCGCCTGCCGATCGTCGAGGGCGGAACGATGCTCTATGTCGACGCCTTGAGCGACGGGTTCAGCCTGACCGGCATCCCACCCAATCCCGCGTTACGCGACGAGCTGGCATCGCTCGACGTCTCTGCGCTGCAGGCGCGGCTGCTCGCTGCCGATCCGGATCCTGGGGTGGACCTGAAGAATCCCGTGCGACTGATTCGGGCGATCGAGATCGTCGAGGCGGCGGGGCCGCCCCTGCGTCGCCTCCGCACGCGCTCAGCGCCGCATTGGAATGCGATGCGCGTGGGACTGAGCGCGAACCTCGAGGTGATCGACCGGCGACTGGATGAGCGCAGCCGATTGCAGGTCGAGCGTGGGCTCATCGCCGAGACGCAGGCCGCGCTCGACGCCGGCGTGCCGCCCGACGCGCCCGTGCTGACGGGGATCGGCTACGCGGAGGCCCTGGCGCACATCCGCGGCAAGCTCACTCTGGAAGAGCTACCGGTGGCGATGGCCCGCTCCAATCGGCGGTATGCGAGACGGCAGCTGCGCTGGTGGAGGCGGGATGAGCGCGTGAAATGGTTCGAGATCGAGCCCGATCCGCTGCCGGGTATCCTCAACTACGTCAGGAACCAATCGTGAGCAAGACTGTGGCCGGAGCAAAACGCCTGGGGCGAATCCCGCCCTATCTCTTCGCCGAGATCGACCGCAAGGTGCAGGAGAAGAGGCGGGCGGGGATTGACGTGATCTCGCTCGGCATTGGCGACCCCGACCTGCCGACACCCGGCCGGATCGTCAGCGTGCTCCAGGAGTCGGCAGCGGATCCGTCGAACCATCGCTACCCGTCCTACTTCGGCCTGGCCGAGCTGAGGGAGGCCATCGCAGGCTGGTACAGCCACCGCTCGGGTGTCGAGCTCGACCCTGCGACCGAGATCCTGCCGACGCTCGGCTCGAAGGACGGGATCAGCCACGCGCCCCTCGCCCTGGTCGACCCGGGCGACGTCGTCCTTGCCCCGGACCCGGGCTACACGGTCTACATGACGGGGGCGATCATGGCCGGAGCCGACCCCTACGTGATGCCGCTCACGGCAGAGAACCACTGGCTGCCCGACCTCGATGCGATTCCGTCCGAGGTTGCGGAACGGGCGCGGTTGATGTGGTTGAACTACCCGAACAACCCAACCGCCGCGACTGCGGATCGCGAGTTCCTCGAGCGCGCGGTGGATTTTTGCCGCCGTCACGACATCGTGCTGTGCCACGACGCGCCGTACTCGGAGATCGCCTTCGATGGATACAGGCCGATCACCCTTTTCGAGATCCGCGGGGCCAAGGAGATAGGCCTCGAGTTCCACTCGCTGTCGAAGACGTACAACATGACCGGCTGGCGGATCGGCTGGGTGTGCGGCCGCCCCGACCTGGTCAACCTGATCGGTCAGCTGAAGACGAACATCGACTCGGGCATCTTCCAGGCAGTGCAGTGGGCGGCGATCGAGGCGATGAGCGGCGGAGACGAAGAGACGCGCGCCGCCTGCGCCGTCTACGCGCGGAGGCATCGCATCGTCGCCGACACGCTCAACTCCATCGGCTGGTCGATCAAGCCGCCTCGCGCGACTTTCTATGTGTGGGCTTCGGTGCCGAAGGGCTATGACTCGATCGGTTTTGCCAGTCACGTCCTCGACCAGGTTGGGGTGAACATCACGCCAGGCGTCGGCTTCGGCCCGCATGGCGAAGGTTACTTCCGCCTCTCGGTGACCGCGCCGGACGCGCGCCTCGAAGAGGCGATGTCGCGCATGAGGAAGCTTCAGCTCTGATCACGACCAGGAGCCCGCGCGAGCGGGCATTTCTCGTTGGCATCCTGCTCGCGGGGAACCGTCCCGAAGCTGTCAGGGAGCAGATGACCGAGCTCGCCGACCTCACGCGCACGGCGGGCGCGGAGGTGGTCGGCTCCGACCTGCAAAGGCGATCTGAGGTCGACCCCGCGCACTTCATCGGCGCGGGCAAGGTCGAGGAGCTGCGCGCGATGAAGCTTGAAGGCGAGTTCGACCTCGTCATATGCAACGAGGACCTGAGCCCGCGACAGCAGCGCAACCTCGAGCTTGCGGTGAAGGCTCGCGTGCTCGACCGGACCGAGATCATCCTCCAGATCTTCGCCCAGCACGCGCGCACCCACGAGGGACGCCTGCAGGTCGAGGCGGCGCGACTTCATCACCTCCTTCCGCGCCTGATCGGCGCCTATGCATACGACCGGCAGGTCGGCGGGCGGAGAGGGGGAGTCGGGGCCCGTGGCGGTTTCGGCGAGCAGCAGATCGAGGTCGAGCGCCGCCGCATCCGCAAGCGCATACGCGACCTGGACCGGGAGATCGAGCAGGTCCGCAACCAGCGCCACCAGCAGCGCACCGGGCGCCGGCGCGCTGAGCTGGAGACGGCGGCGATCGTCGGCTATACCAACGCCGGCAAGTCGACGCTCCTCAACGTGCTGACCGGCGCCGGCGTCCGCGCGGAGCAGAAGCTGTTCGCCACGCTCGACCCGACAACGCGCAAGCTCGAGCTGCCCACGGGCCGCGGGCTCCTTCTCACCGACACGGTGGGCTTCATCCAGAAACTGCCGACAGACCTGGTCGCTGCGTTTCGCGCCACGCTGGAGGAGGTAACCGAGGCCGACCTGATCATCCAGGTGGTGGACGTGAGCTCGCCCGCGGTCGCGGACCAGGGAGAAACCGTCGAGGAGGTCCTCGGCGACCTCGGGGCGGCGGACAAGCCGCGGGTGGTGGTCCTCAACAAGGTCGACCTGCTGGGCCCGGCGGGACGCCGCAGGGCGATCAGCGCTCTCTCAGAGCGTTACCCGGGGGCGGTGGCCATCTCCGCCACCAACCGCACGGGGCTGTCCGGCCTGCTGCGCGCGATCGATGAGGCGAGCCGGGGCGACGCAGTCCCGCTCGACATCCTCGTGCCCTACGGACGTGAGGGCGTGCTCGCCGAGCTTCGCAAGATCGGCGGGGTGGAGCGAACCGAGTACGTCGAGGGTGGGACGCGGGCCTGGGGCTGGGCGCCCCGCCAGGCCGCTCGCCGATTCCAGACGTATACGGCTAGCGGAAGAGCCTGATCACGCCTCGGACGATGCCGACGAGACTCACGTTGCTGGTCACGATCGGCTCGTAGGCCGGATTCTCGGGGATCAGCTTCACGTGCCCGTTGGAGCGCTCGAACCGCTTGACCGTGGCGTCGCCGTCGACCAGGGCGACGACGATCGAGCCATTGGTCGCCTCGTGCTGCGGCCGGACGAGCACCAGGTCGCCGTCGAAGATCCCGGCGTTGAGCATGCTGTCGCCCCGGACGCGGAGTAGGAAGTAGCCGTCCTTGGCCAGCTCGGGAGAGAGCAGGACGTGGTCCTCGATGTTCTGCTCGGCCAGGATCGGGCTGCCTGCCGCGACGTTGCCGACGATCGGGATCGAGACGGCGTTGCGCCGCTTCTCGTCCATCTGGGCGTCGGCGACGAGCTGGACCGTTCGCGACTTGCTGGGGTCGCGCTTGATCAGGCCGCGCCGCTCGAGCTGGTTCAGGTGGTTGTGGACCGTCGAGCTGGAGCTGAGGCCGACCGCCTCGCCGATCTCCCGCACGCTGGGCGGGTAGTTCCGCTTCTTGGACACGTCGCGGATGTAATCGAGGATTCGGGTCTGCCGTTCGGTGAGTTCTTCGGTCAATTTCGCATTCATCTCCAGAGCGTGGTGGGGGACGTTGAGGCCATGCTAGCAGTTCGGGACTCCAGGCGCAAACCTTTGTTCGGTTAACTTGACACCAGAACGCGCGTTCGCTATTCTCCGAACGTATGTACGCCGTCGGTCACGGGATCAAACCTTGGCGGGCACCCCGTGCCGGCGGCCCCCGTGCCGTTCGTCGGGCGATCGTCGTGGCCGGCGCGGTGATCGCCATCAGCCTCGGCCTGGCGGTGGCGGCACATGGAGGCTCGGCCCCGGCGTACACGACCGTCGTCGTCCAGCCCGGGGACACGCTGTGGGGCATCGCCGCCGAGCACTACCCGGCGGATGATGTGCGGATCCGTGTCCAGGACATCGAACATGCCAACGGCCTGCCAGGGCCGTCGATCGCGGTGGGGCAGACGCTGCGCTTGCCAGGCTAGCCGGCGGGCCGAGCGCCCGTGACCTCGTTGATCCTGGTCACGCGCCAGGGTTGCCACCTGTGCGACCAGGCTCTGGGCTTGCTGCGCGCGCTCGGCCACGAGCCCGAGCTGCAGGACGTCGACTCGGACGACCGCCTGCACGACCTGTACGACTGGCGGGTGCCTGTGGTCCTCGTCGACGGACGGGTGGTGGCGGAGGGGCAGATGGAGCTCGAGCAGCTCCGGAGAGCATTAGCTCCGGCCTGAGGCCCCGCGGGGTTGCCATTGAACCTGGAAGACGCACTGGGGGCCGCCGCGGAGCCCGCACTCGGTCTCCACGATGGCGACTCCGACCCCGTACTCCCTCGCGGCGCCGGCGATCACGCCACGCACCGCAGCGCAGGCCCGCAGGGGTGACGTGTAGGTCACCTCGACCGCGTCCGGAGCGGGCCTCCGGGCGCGGATCTTGATCGGCTGCGCACCCGGCGTGTGCAGCTTGAGCGCCTCGTGCAGCAAGGGCTCCATGTTGAGCAGGAAGTCGGAGAATCCCCAGGCCGGGTCGAGCAGGTAGCTGTAGACACGCATCATGTCCGGGGCCAGCGCCTCGCCGAAGGCCTCGAGGAGCTCGAGAGGCGGCGTCCCCGTGACCTCGGAGGCATTGAAGGCCAGGAGGCCGAGCTCCTCGTCCGGGTACACCTCGTCGAGCTCGTAATGTTGCGTCGCGCTCCTCTCAGAGCGCTTGAGGGTGTCCAGCCACGCCCGGTAGCCATAGCGCTGGGCCACGAACAGGCGCATCTCGTCCAGGATCACGCCCTGCACACGACGAATGCTAAGCGACTGCTTAAAGGCTGACTGCAACGCAGGTTACGGTGGGCGAGGAGACTTGGGGGCGGCCGCAGGGCCCAACCCTATGGTGTCGATAATAGCCCTTTAAATGTTCATCGCGCCTCGACGTCGCGATCCTGGCTGGATTCCGCACCGTTGGCGCCGGCGGAGCCTTTCGACCGCCGAAATTCGGCGCCGTTGGCGCCAACGGTGTATTTGAGTCGGTCAGGCGGAGCGCTGCAGGGCCGGTTCGGCGTCCAGTCCGCGCAGGAACACCTCGAGTGGCAGCGCGGCGGCTTCGAAGTCGCCTCGCAGCAGCTCCAGGTCCGCGCCGGCTTGCTGGAGCCCCGCGATCGCGAACTCCATGGACCGCAGCGATTCGGCCACATGATGCGCCAGGGCCGCCTCCAGCGGCCTGGCGAGGCTCTCCCGGCTCCAGGACTCGCGAACCTCGCCGGACAGCTCCAGGAGCCGAGCCACCACCGAGCCGGCAACACCACGCGCGAGCGGCTCCGAGGCGAGCCGGTTCCAGGACTCGCCGAAGGTACGGATCAGCCGCCGCAGCTTGACCTGGGTCGCCAGGGTACGCATGCTCGACATTATAGGCGAACGGGCGTTCGGTCCGCAACACGAGGCTTTGTTAAGCTCCGCGCCGGTGCGCCAGCTCCTGATCACGGCCGGGCTCCTCCTCCCCCTTGCCTTGGACACGTTCGCCCTGGCCGCCGCTCTCGGCATGGCCGGCCTCGAGCGCCGCGACCGGCTGAGGGTCACGCTCGTCTTCACCGTCTTCGAGGCGGGGATGCCGATCCTGGGCCTGCTCGTGGGGCGGATCGCCGGGAGCCTCATCGGGAAGTGGGCCGGATACGGCGGAATCCTGTTCCTTTTCGTCGCCGGGTTCCTGCTGCTCCGGCCGGGCCAGGAGGAAGGCGACGAGGAGCGCCGCCTGCGCCTGCTCGCCCACGCGCGCGGCCTGGCGATCATCGACCTGGGGCTCAGCATCAGCGTGGACGAGCTGACAGTCGGACTTAGCGCTGGCCTGCTCGGCCTGTCGATCGCCGTCACAGTGGTCTGGATCGCGATCCAGGCCTTCGCCGCCGCGCAGCTGGGGTTCAGGATTGGAGCGAGGCTGGGCGAAGAGATCCGCGAACGTTCTGAGCAGGCCGCCGGCGCCGTGCTGATCGTGGTCGCGGTGGTGCTGCTGGCCTTGAAGCTGGTGAAGGTCTAGCCCTCTCAGCCGAACAGCTCGACCGCGACCTCGTTCCACGGGTCGAAGTCAGCGGCAAACCTTCCATATCGATTTGGCACCAACCAGACGTGGAGCATCCACGGCGTCAGCGATGCAGCCGATCCACCGGGGCAGGCGGGAGCGGCGCCGACCACCTCCCCGCTTGGCGTGAAGCACAGATCGTCATGACGATGCCACGGGGTCAGCGGTCCAGCGATGTCCGGCGGCGCCGCGGTCGGATCTTTCAACGAATACATCGCGGCGACGAGCACCGGACCTTGCACTGTGTTTTCGTAGACCAGCGACTCGATGTGGTACGGATCCAGGATTCCATCAGCGCGCATGTACGCGGGATTGATGTAATGAACCAACCGATCGCCCGGCGGATTGAAAGCGATGTATCCATCGGCGCGAGCCGCCGCCAGCGAGCTGTAGCGCGCCGTCGCGTCCTTTGTCGTCTGCCACAGGGACGCGGCAGCCGCCTGTTCCTGCACGGTTCCGTTCGGAAGCGCAGGCGCGCTCGCGACAGTAACGATGATCCAGGCCATAGAAAGCGTGATCGGTAGAGACGCCGCTGCGCCAAGCTTCGCGCCAAAAGCGCGCCCGATTGCCCAGGCACCGGCGACGGCGGCGACCACGATTCCCACCGCGATCAGGTCATGCGCGGGGCTCAGCGGATCGATCAGGGTCTCGTGCGCGGCAAGAGTGGGATAAGCGCTGTGAATCGACACGTCCCACGCCACGCCGAGGAGCGCTGCGGCGGCGCCGGCGAAGCAGGCCAGGACAGCCAGACTCAGGCTGCGCACCCTCGAAGCATGCACCTCGGGTTACCTAACGAAGCAATCCGCGTTGAGTAACCGATGACGGCGCAACGGTTTGGTTGTCTGGCCGCGTCAGCCCTCGCGCTCGCCCTGGTTGGTCTTCTCATTGGTGTCTCGTGGACGCCTACACCCCATCCGATTCGCACTGCAGGCGCGACCGCTATCACCAACTTTCAAGTCGTCGACCGCAACGCCTCCTCCTTCTATGTCAGCGTCGCGCCTCCGCCCAGCATGTCGCTCGCAGAGCTTCGTTGCGCGGTGTGGAGGGCAAGGTCAGCCACCTGTCCCGATCCGACGACGCTTGCCCAACGTCTGTGGCCGAACCTTGCACAGAGCCCAGAGACGCTGTACGTCGTGTTGCCCGTAGCCTGCCTTACCTCTTTCGGCGGCTACCGTCTCAACGTCGAGTACATCGCTTCGAGCCGGACGCTGACCATCCACTGCTACTCCGCCGCGGCGTGGTACGTACCGCAGCCACCACCAGGGGTGGGGCCGGCGCCTTCAAGCGGCCTCATCCTGGTCGGCACCGCCGAGATTCGTCCGGGCAACGTCACCGTTGTGGCCGATTATCGGGTCGAGCACCTTCTCGGCGACGACAGCACCCAGGTCGTTGTTGGGGGGTAACAATTCCATGAGGGCATTCACGATCCCGCGCGTTGCTGTCGCGGTCCTCGTGCTCGTCCTCACCGGCGTCGCTTTTGTGGTGACGCGCACGCCTTCCCCTCATGAGGTGCAGACGCCAGGGGCAATCGGCATCACGAACTGGCGCGCCATTCCAGGCGGCGGCCCAGTCTTCTACGGACCGCCTCCCGGTCCCTCAGAATCCCTGGCCGAGCTCCGCTGCAGGATCTCGCGGCACGACCAGCCGGTGGCGTGTCCAGATCCGACGACGCTTGCCCGGCAGATGTGGCCGAATGCGACCCAGAGCCCGAAAACCCTGTACCTCGCACTGTCGTGGGCCTGCGACGTGTACGTCCCCATGTTCAACGTCGAGTACATCGACTCGAGCCGCACGCTGATCGCCCACTGCTACTCCGCCAGCGCTTGGTACGTGCCGCCCCCCCCGCGGACCATGGGAGTGGAGGCCCGGCCGATCCTGATCCTCGTCCTGGTCGGCACAGACGCGATATCTCCCGGCCCGCTGACCGTGGTGGTGGACTATCGGGTCGAGCACCTGCTCGGCGACGACAGCAACCCGGTCGTGCTCGGGACGGTCGAGATCTCCTGAGGTGCCGCCCGGGCGCGCAGAGGGCCCTCTACGGAGCGAATATCACGCAGAGGCTCGCTGACAGCGACTCAGCGTCGACTCCCGGGTGGGTCAGGAAGTAGCCGACGGCATCACTCACCGCACCGACGACCGCGCGACCGAACACAGCCGGGTCCATGTCCGCGTAGAACGGGTCGTGGCTCATCGCGTGCCGGACCTCTTCAGCGACCGCGTCGGCGAACTGGGCCTGCAGCTCCCGGCGAAGGGCCTCGACGCCTTCGCTCAGCCCGACCGACTCGACGATAAGAAGTCGCGCCACGTCCGAGCGCTCGAAGCAGGTGAGCACGAAGCGCGTTATCCCCAGGCGGAGCCGCTCGTGATGGTCGTGCCCGGTGGCGGCATCGGTCAGCACGTCGTGGATCAGCGCGCCGCCCTCGTCCGCCAGCAGATCGCGAAAGCAGTGCTCTTTGGACTCGAAGAAGTCGTAGAACGCCGACTTCGAGACCCTGGCCCGGGTCACGATGTCGTCGACCGACGTGACCGTGTAGCCGCGGCCCGCGAAGAGCGCCAGGGCGGCCTCGACGATCCGCCGGCGTCGCCTCTCGATCCTCGCGTCGCGCCGGAGCTGAGCCGCCGGGAGCGCCATCTAATTGCTGGCGAGCGCCCGCGAGATGACCAGGCGCTGGATCTCGCTGGTGCCTTCGAAGAGCGTGTAGATCTTCGCGTCGCGGTGCCACTTCTCGACCGGGAAGTCGCGGATGTAGCCGTAACCGCCGCAGATCTGGATCGCCTGCTCGGTGACCTTGACCGCCACCTCACCGGCCTTCAGCTTCGCCATCGACCCCTCGGCCTTCTTGAACTCGCCCCCGCTGCGGCCTTCCCACAGGGCTCGCCAGATCAGCGCCCGGGTGGCCTCGATCTCGGTCGCCATGTCGGCCAGCATGAAAGCGATCGCCTCGTTCTCGATTAGGGTCCGGCCGAACTGTTTGCGCTCCTTGGCGTACTGCAGCGCGAACTCGAAGGCGGCGCGCGCGATGCCCAGCGCTTGGGCGCCGACGATCGGCCGGGACAGCTCGAACGTCTTCAAGGCAACCGACGACCTCGAGTGCTTGCCCTCGCGAGCGCGCGCCAGCTTCGCCTCGAGCTTCTCCATCCCGCCGAGCACGTTCTCGATCGGGATCGTGCAGTCCTCGAGGAGCACCTCCGCGGTGTGCGAGGCGCGGATGCCCATCTTCTTTTCCTTCTTGCCCATGCGCAGGCCCTTCGTCCCAGGCGGCACGACGAAGCTGGCCTGGCCGCGGGTGCCCAGCTCGGGCTCGACGGCGGCGACCACGACGTGGACGTCGGCGATGCCGCCGTTGGTGATGAAGATCTTCTGGCCGTTGATCACCCAGTTGCCGTTCTTCCGGATGGCGCGGGTCTTCATCGAAGACACGTCCGAGCCCGCGTCCGGCTCAGTGACCGCGAACGCGCCCAGGGCGGGCTTGTCGGGAGTGCCAAAGCAGGCCGGGATCCAGGTCGAGATCTGGTCAGGCGTGCCCTGTGAGAAGATCGCCGCCACCGGCAGGCCCGTGCCCTGGATGGCCAGCGCGATGCCGGCGCAGCCCCAGGTCAGCTCCTCGGCCACGAGGGCGGGCATGATCCCGGTGCCGTCGCCGAAAGTCTGCTGGAGGAACTCGGTGCCGTACAGACCGACCTCGGCCGCCTTCTTGACGACCGGCCACGGGAACTCCTCCGACTCGTCGTACTGGTGCGCGACCGGGCGGATCTCCTTCTCCGCGAAGCTGTGGACCCAATCCCGGATCTCTTTCTGCTCGTCGGTCAGCTCGAACGAAACCATGTTTGCCCTTACTTCTCCTGCAACCTACAACGCCCTGGTACTCGTACGTACCGTTTCCAGGGAACAAACCTACGCCGCGGTGCGTCATGACGTCAACCGGTTAAGAGGGCTTGCTTGCGGGGCGGCGGAAAGCCTGGACCGCCTGGAGGCCGAGCCGGACCGCGAACAGCAGCAGGAACGCGCCCCAGACGCGGGCCAGGAGGGGCCCTGGCGCCTCCACCGCGACCAGGGCGCCGACGGCCGCGCCGACCAACCCCCCACCCCCCATCCAGAGCGCGGGCTGGACCTGGACGTTGCCCTCCCTGAGGTGAGTGAAGCCGCCCACGACGGCGGTGGGGATGATCGCCAGCAGGGACGTCCCCTGCGCGACCGCCTGCGACAGGCGGAATCCCACGGTCATGGTCGGCACGAAAAGCACACCGCCCCCGATCCCAATCGTGCCGCTGAAAAAGCCGGCGACCAGGCCGCCCGCGATGAGCAGGACGTCAGACCAGGTCATGGAAGCAGGAGCTCCTTGAAGCCGAGCACGCCGAGCACGACGGCCACGAGCATCTTCAGCTCACGGTCTGGGATGCGCTTCAACAGGCGGGCGCCGGCATACGCTCCCACCACGCTGCCGATGACGAGGAACAGGGCCACGTGAAAGTCCACCTGCGGCGAGCCCTTCCGAAAGTAGTAGATGGGCAGCGCGGCGACCGCGATCGGAACGATCGCCACCAGGGAGTTCGCGTTGGCGAACCGCTGGGGTGTCCCCGTCCACAGCACCTGCAGCGGAATCAGCACGAACCCGCCGCCGACGCCCAACAACCCGCCCAGGAGCCCGCCGAGAAAGCCGATCGCCGCGAATACGGCGCGTCGATCTACTCGGGCGACTGGCGTGGGGTTTCGGGCTGGTTCACCACCACGCTGTGGTGCCGGAACTGGAGCCTTCTTCTTTTTCTTCTGCTCGCGACCCTGCTTGTCGCGTCCTTTAGCCATGGCGCCCAGTTTCCACGACCAGGGCCAGTTCGCGCAAGAACGATTCCACGTCGGTGACCAGGCCGACCGACTGCCAGCTGCCCCTGTCGGCCAGCTTGGTGACCACAGCCGGGTTGATGTCGACGCATACGGTGCGTACCCCGGCCGGGAGCATGTTGCCGGTGGCGATCGAGTGCAGCATGGTCGACAGCATCAGCGCGATGCGCACCCCGCCGAGCGCGGCGCGCATGCGCCGCTGAGCCTCGACCATCTCCGTGATCACGTCCGGCAGCGGCCCGTCGTCGCGCACCGAACCGGCTAGCACGATCTCCACGCCGTGCTCGATCGCTGACTTCATCACTCCTGAGCGGAGCTGCCCGCTCTCGACCATCTGGCGCAGGCCGCCCGCCGCCCGGACGCGGTTGATTGCCCGCATGTGGTGCTCATGGCCGTGCTCGATCGCAAGGCCGCTCTCGATGTTCACGCCAAGCGCGGTGCCGAAGAGGGCCGACTCGACGTCGTGCACGGCCAGCGCGTTGCCGGCGAACAAGACCTGGACGAAACCCAGCTCGATGAGACGCGACAGATAGACCCCTGCACCCGTGTGGACCACCGCCGGCCCCGCGACGACGAGGATGCGTCCGCCGGCCTCGCGCGCCTGCCGCATCTCTTCCGCGATCCCGGCGATGAGCACCTTCTTCGGTTTCTCGGCCGAGACCTCGCTGCCCATGAAGCTGAAGATCTCCGTATGCCGCGAGCGCTCGAGCGGCGTCACGCGCACGCCCTGGTATCCGACCACCACGTCCATCCCCGGCTTCGCGTCCTGGAAGACGATGCATCGCGCCCGCCCTGTCTTGCGGTCGACCGCGATCGCGGCGTCCATCTCGATGTTCTCGACCACGACCCACTTCCCGTCGAGCAGGACCTCGGTCGGAAGATTGCTCGTCGAGTAGAAGCCTTCCGGAAAGACGCCCTCGCGCGCGACCGGCGCGAGGTTCACGGGCTGCTCGTGCTCGGCCGTCGCGCCCAGCCCGCGGGCACGCTGCACGATGCGGTCGAGGAGCTCAGCCGAATCCGCGTACACCTCCATCCGGCAGATCGAGGGGTCGGTCTTGTGCTGGCCGACCCTAAGCTCTTCGATCGTGAAGTTGCCGCCGAGGTCCATGACCATGTCCATCACCTGGGGCAGCATCATCGAGTCGATGATGTGGCCCTGCAGGACCAGCCGGGCGGTGTGCTTTCTCTCGCTCACGCGCGGACCCCTGCGGCCGCGTTGATCTGGGCCTTGAGCGCCGCGGCCTCGCGCGCGGGGCTTGCCGCGAACAAGACGCTCCGGCTCGCCGCCACCAGGCAGGATGCGGGATCGCCCTTCCACGCCGCCCGCACCGCCGCGGTGACGTCGCCGCCCTGGGCGCCGACCCCGGGCAGGAGGAAAGGAAGGTCGGTCACGTGGCGCACGTCAGCCACCTCGAGCGGCGCGGTCGCTCCCACCACCAGCCCGACGTTGCCGCTTGCGTTCAGCAGCTCCGCGAGCTCCGCGACGTGGCGGTATAAAGGCTTGCCACCGGACTCCAGGTGCTGGAGATCCGCCGCGCCGGGGTTCGAGGTCCGGCAGAGGACGTACACGCCGCGGTCTTCGTATTTCGTGAACTCGCGCAGCGAGTCCGACCCGAGGTAGGGATTCACGGTCGCGGCATCCATGCCGAGCGTCTGGAAGACGGCGCGCGCGTAGGCCCGCATCGTGTTGTCCATGTCGCCGCGCTTGGCGTCGAAGAGAAACGGCGTGTCGCCAGCTTCCGCGCGCAGCTCCATGAGCGCCGACCAGCCGTCGGGGCCGTACTGCTCCCAGAAGGCACTGTTGGGCTTGAAGCAGCAGACGTGCTCCTCGGTCTGCCGCACGACTTCCAGGCAGTGTCGCAGCGCGCCGGCCGCGCCGCCCTCGATGCGGTCGGGGTCGGGGTCGAGCCCCACGCACAACAGGGTCTGGCGTTCGCGTGAGAGCGCGCGGAGACGTTGGAAGTAGGCCAAGCAATCAAATGGTAAGGGCGGCGTCGATGTCTATTTCGCCGGGGGCCGGGTCACGGAGCACACGACGAGGTCGTGCCAGCGTCCTGCCCGAAATTGAGCGCCGCGAAGCACGCCCTCACGTTGGAATCCAGCTTTCTCCAGCGAGCGCTGCTCCGCTGCGTTGTCGACGTCGGTCATTGCCTCCACCCGATTTAGACGCGTCGTCGCGAGCAGGTGCTCGACCAGCAGCCGCTGGGCTTCCGCCCCATAGCCCCGCCCCCTTCCCTCTGGAACCAGGTTGATGCCGATGTTCCATGCGAGCGACTCGGGGTTGGGCCCGTAGCGGACCGCGCGCCAGGAGATCGTTCCGATCGGGCGTAGGCCTGTGGCGAGCTCGACGATCAGGGTGCCGCCACCCTCGCCGATCATCCCGTTCGCTTCGATCAGCGGTCTAACCGGTCCGTGCGGCACGCCGAAGTCGTTGAATTCGCCCGTGTACTCCGCCGTGTGCCAAGCGTCGAGCAGCTCCGCGTCGGCCAGGCCTGCCTGGCGAAGCCTGACCCGGGCGTTCGCGGCTACGGACGCGTCCACGGTTCGAAGCAGCCCACGGCATGACCAATCGTAGTGGCGGCTAGGTGATCTTCCCGCCCAGATCTGGCTTTGGCTGCAGGGGAGCGGAAATTACGCCTCGTTGGATCCAGCGGTGCGTTTGCCCTCCGCAAATTAGGCTTCGTTGGATCCAACGGTGCGTTTAGCCTCCCATCCGAGGATCGCTTTCGCGATGCTAGATGTGACCAGGAATCTCAGCTAGGGGCGCACCCGGTTGAGCTGAGCCGCCACCTGCTCGCGATAGCCCACCGAGTTGTAAGCGCAGAAGGGGATCATGCGTCCGTCAGGGACGAGGAACTCGACGCAGCATTTCATGACGTTCTTCACGTTGAAGGTCCACGGGTCCATGAAATCGCGTGTGTTGATCATGAAAACGTGGCGTGCCAGGTCGCGTGGCGCGTGCGCGCTCAGGGGAAGGCGCGAGTGACAAGCCGGACAGCTTCCGCCCAACACGGAATGCACGTCGGCCGCGGCTCTCTCGGAGCCGACTTGCGCGGATGAGCTCCATAGCCGTTCGAGCGTTGCGAGCAGCTGATCGTTCAGCGCAGGCAGCGTGCGGTTGGAGATGTAGTCGAGATGGCTCTCCACGTCCAGTACCCGGGTGATCGGCGTCACCTGGGCTTCGTCGATCAAGGCGTACGTCACAAAGTTGCAGGTAGGCATGCAGCAAGGCACCGGCACGAAGTCGTCGAGCTTGAACATGCCCCTGGTCTGGATCTCCAGGGTCTTCAGCACGTCCGGGATCGTCATCCGCTGCAGCGGGTCAGCCGGAAGATGGCGCTGGGCCCGAAATGCGGGCTGGAAGTTGACCCCGAACACCGCCGGATGGCGCAGGCCGAACTCGACGATCGGACCAATCTCGTGCTCGTTGACGCCCCGCTCGATCGCCGCGACCAACACAACTCGCACGTCGGCTTCAGCCAGCCGGTCCAGCGCACGAAGCTTCGCCTGCACCAGGTCGGAACGGCCGCGCAGCGCCAGGTTCGTGCTGGAGTCGAAACCGTCGAACTGCAGATAGACATGGGGCTTGAGCCGCTGCAGACCGGCGAGCAGCCGGTCGTCGTGAGCGATCTTCAACCCGTTGGTGTTGATCATCACGTAACCGACCCCCTTCTCCTTGGCGAGCTCGACGAAGGTCAGCAGCTCCGGATGCAGGGTCGGCTCACCACCCGAGAACTGCAGCACCTCGGGGTTGCCCTCCGCCTCGACGTAGCGATCCAGCATGAAGTCGACCTGCTGCCTCGTCAGCTCGAAGCCGGTCTTCGCGAGATGCGTTCCCGAGTTCGCAAAACATAAAGGGCAGTCCAGGTTGCATGCGGAGTTGACCTCGATGAGTGCCAGGCAGGTGTGCTGGCGATGCTCGGGGCACAGCCCGCAGTCGTGCGGGCAGCCCTCGCGGACCTCCGTCGCGAACTTCAGGGGGATCGTCCCGGGCTTGTTGAAGCGAGCGATCTTCGTGTAGAGGTCGGCGTCGCCGAAGACCAGCGCTTCAAACCACCCATGATCCGGGCACCGCTTGCGCATGATCACGCGCCCATCGCGGAGCAGGATCTGCGCGTCGATCACGCGCCTGCACTCAGGACAGAGGCTGCGCGTGAGGTCCCAGAAGATCTCTGGCCGATCCGCCTTCACCTGATGCTCCGGTGGATACCACGCAGCGCGAATCCAGCCCCGGCGACGATGACGATGGCCCCGATGATCCATACAACGACCGCACCCCCAAGACCGCTACCGCCGCCGGCCGCAAAGTCGCCCGCGGTAAAAACGACTCCGCCGGCCACAACCGCTCCGAAGATGACTGCGAACGCCGTCACCATCCCGAGGGCAACATAGCCTCGTAAGAAAGCCAGCACGATGAGAGCCGTCAGGTTGGCCACCAACAAGACACCGGAACCGATCTGCTGCGCCCCGATTTCCAGCTGAGCTATCACGATCAGGACGGCGCCGTTCACGGCAAACCACCCGATGAAGCCCAGCCAGAAATCACGCCGGCGCCGCCTTCCTTTCGGTGATAGCTCTGCCTCAGGTTCCCATGCAGTCGGCGCCCTCGGCGTATGAGGCACGTCACGCGATTGCCATTGAAAGCCGTCCCACCAGAACTTTCGGTCTGAGGTCCACCACTCGCGTCCATCCCAGACGTGACTCTTTGGATCGAAGTCGTCACTTCCGGGCCCCGGCCACCCGCTGGGGTCGTTCCGAAGCTGGTCTGGGGGATCATCAGACAAGCTGGCCAGCCCGCTTAGGCAGTTTCCTCAAAACGCAACACTCACAGACCTCGGCTGATTCGCCGGAGGACGAAAAAAGGTGCCGATGACAAATCCGATCAGGACAAGAATGCCAACGACGATGAGGGTTCCGCCTATGAAATTGCCCCCGGCTGTTCCCCCGATCGCGAGGCCACCAGCGAAACCCACGAAATCGGAGACGGTGGAGAAAATGCCCTCGACGATTGTCAGTGCGAACAGGCTGGCGAAGGCGACCAGGACGCCCAGCGCGGCGTACCGTCGCGTGAACGCGAGGACGATCGGAATGCCAACGTTGAGCAGAACCAACAGAGCGCTGAGGCCCAAGGCGCCCGAGTTGGATCTCATGTTGACAAGGAATACGGCGCCCACCACGGCGAGATTCAACGCGAACCACCCGGCGAACCCGAGCCAGAAGTCGACTCTCTTTTCGTGAGGGCCTGCGTAGACATGTCGCACTCAAGCGGTGGCGAGGACGCGTCTCTGACGAAGTAGGTACCAGACGCCGAGCCCGCCCAGCAGCGCCAGGCAGAACAGCTGTTGGCCGGTGAGGCCGGCGACGATGACTCGGTTGTTGCGGACGAATTCGATGAAGAAGCGGACCACTGCGTAGCCCGCAACGCCGAACTTCAAGAGGTTTCCGTTCTGCATCGCCGGGTGGCTGCGCAGCGTCATCAGCAAGCAGAACCACGCGACGTCAAACGCCGCGTCGTAGAGAGGCGCCGGGTGGACGAGGTAGTTGTCACCGGGAAGCTGAACCCCCCAGGGCAGGTTCGTCGGCTTGCCCAGGCCGTCGACGCCGGCCAGGAAGATGCCAACTCTCCCGACAGCGTTGCCCAGCGCCATGGCGGGCGCGAACGCGTCGCAGGCGCAGCTGTCTTTGCCGATGGCCCGGCTGGCGATGTAGCCGCCGAGGTACGCACCGCCGATTCCGCCCAGGATCGAACCAGGGCCGATCCGCGGGTCGAACATCGCCGTAAAGTTGAGGACTTCGGGCCATGTCTGCCAACCGTTGAAGAAGAGGATCGAGAGGCGGGCGCCGACCATACCACCGACGAAGGCGGCGAGGAGGATCGGCACCACCTCTTCCTTCGGCCAGCGCCGCCGCCGGGCCTCGTAGAGCACTAGGGCCAGGACCGTGAGTATCGCGAGCAGGAAGAAAAGACCGTAGGCGTAAATGGGCACACCGTCCACGGAAAAGAGGACCGGCCTCATTTTCTGGCACGCATTCTCGCTCATCTCGCGAGAGTTGGGAGAATGAACTTGTGAGGATCGCGCTTGCGCAGGTCAATCCCACAGTCGGCGACCTGGCCGGCAACGCACGGCTCGTTATCGACGGGATCGAGCGCGCCCGCGACGCGGGTGTGGACATAGTCTGCTTTCCCGAGCTCGTGATCACCGGCTACCCGCCCGAGGACCTCGTGCTCAAGCCATCGTTTGTGCGCGACAACCTCACGCAGCTCGACGTCATCGCCCGCGCCACGCGAGGCATCTCGGCGGTCGTGGGGTTCGTGGACCAGGCCGGCGACATCTTCAACGCAGCGGCGTATCTGCACGACGGCGAGGTCAAGGCGGTCTACCACAAGGTGTTCCTGCCCAACTACGGCGTATTCGACGAGAAGCGCTACTTCGAGCCGGGCCACGAGTGCCCGATCGTGGAGCTGGACGGCCTGCGGATCGGGATGACGGTCTGCGAAGACTGCTGGTTCCCCTCCGGCCCCATGGCCTGGCAGGCTCACCACGGCGCGCGTCTGCTGATCAACATCAACGGCTCGCCGTACCACTACGGCAAGCGCGTGCCGCGCGAGTCGATGGTGGCGGAGCGGGCGTCCGCCTACGGAGCGTTTGTCGCCTGGGTCAACACCGTCGGCGGGCAGGACGAGCTCGTCTTCGACGGCAACAGCGTCGTCTTCGACCCCTACGGCAAGCCGCTCAGCCACGCAGAGTCGATGGTCCCCGACTTCCTGGTCACCGACATCGACACAGAGGCGCCGGTCCACGTCTTCGTCGAGGAATTGCGGCACGAGGCGGAAGGCGCCAGGCGCCTTGACCTCGAGGTCAGTGAGGTCCTGGTAAGCAGCAAACCGAATCCCCGCCCGAAGCCTCCTATCCAGAATCGCCTCGCGCAGCCACTGGAAGGCGCGGCCGAGATCTACGGCGCGGTCGTCCTCGGCGCGTGTGACTACATGCGCAAGCAGGGTTTCGAGAAGGTCGTGATCGGGATGTCCGGCGGGGTCGACTCGGCGCTCACGGCGGCGATTGCCTGCGACGCGCTCGGGCCTCAAAATGTGATCGGCGTGCGGATGGCCTCGCGGCACACGTCGGCCGAGAGTCTCGAAGACGCCGGGCTGGTCGCCGAGAACCTCGGCATGCAGCTCATGGATTTCTCCATCGAGCCCCCCCACAAGGGATTCGAGGAGATCCTCGCCCCCGTATTCCAGGGCACCAGGCCGGGCGTCGCGGAGGAGAACCTGCAGCCGCGCATCCGCTCCACGATCCTCCACGCGCTGTCGAACAAGTTCGGCTACATCGTGCTCAGCACAGGCAACAAGTCGGAGCTGGCGACCGGCTACGGCACCCTGTACGGCGACATCGCCGGCGGCTACGCGGTGCTCAAGGACATCACCAAGACGACGGTCTACGAGCTGTGCCGCTACCGCAACACGCTCGGCCCGGCCATTCCGGAGCGGGTGATGACAAAACCGCCGTCGGCGGAGCTCAAGCCGGGCCAGAAGGACACGGACAGCCTGCCGCCGTACGAGGAGCTCGACCCCATCCTGGTCGGCTACATCGAGGACGACCTCGGCCCGGAGGAGCTCGTGGCCGCCGGGCACAGGCCCGAGACCGTGGCGCGCGTCATCCAGCTGGTCGACCGGAGTGAATACAAGCGACGCCAGGCGCCGCCGGGCGTGAAGATCACCCCGCGAGCCTTCGGCCGCGACCGGCGGATGCCCATCGTCAACCGCTACAGCCCGAACGGTGTGCCGCCCAAGCCAGCGCGCCCGGCATAATTTTCATCGATACCCCGTATAGAGAGGAGCTATGGCCGGAACGTTTGATGTAGTTGTGATCGGTGGGGGCCCGGGCGGCTACGTCGCCGCGCTCCGCGCCGCCCAGCTCGGGGCCAAGACCGCCGTGGTCGAGAAAGACCGCGTCGGAGGCACCTGCCTGGTCCGCGGCTGCATCCCGACCAAAGCCCTGCTCCAGTCGTCCGAGCTGTACACGCTGGCCAAGGACGGGGCGCCGTTCGGGCTCGTCGCTGACGGCATCGGGTTCGACTGGACGGTGGCCCAGAAGCGCAAGACGGCCGTGGTCGACCAGCTCGTCAAGGGCGTCGAAGGGCTGCTCAAGGCCGGCGGCGTGACCACTTTCAAAGGAAACGCGCGTCTGGCCGGCAAGGGCGTCGTGGACGTCTCCGGCGACCAGGTCCAGGCCAAGGACATCGTGATCGCGACAGGGTCGGCTGTGGCCCGCATCCCCCTACCCGGCGCCGAGCTGACGGTCGACTCAGACCAGATCCTCGAGCTCAAAGAGATTCCGAAGCGGCTCGCCGTCATCGGCGGGGGCGTGGTCGGGATGGAGTTCGCCGCCATGTTCGCGGCCCTCGGCAGCAAGGTCACCGTACTGGAGATGCTGCCCCAGGTTCTGCCGATGGTCGACGCCGACCTCGTCTCGGTCTACTCCAAGCACCTGGCGGGGCTGGGTGGCGAGATCCACACCGACAGCAAGGTTTCGGAGGTCGTCAAGCAGAACGGCGGGCTGCAGGTCCGCTTCTCGACCGGCGGCGAGGGCGGGGCGGTCGACGCGGACCAGGTCCTGCTTGCGGTAGGTCGCGTGGCGTACACGCAGGGCCTGGACGCGGAGAAGGCCGGGGTCAAGCTCGACCGCGGCCGGGTCGTGGTCGACGACCATCTCCGCACCACCGCGGACGGGATCTGGGGCATCGGCGACGTGATCGGCGGCATCATGCTCGCCCACGTCGCGTCCTACGAGGGCGTGTGCGCGGTCGAGAACATCGCTGGTCACGCCGACCGCGTCCCCGACTATCGCGCCGCGCCCAACTGCGTGTACACCGACCCCGAGATCGCGCATGTCGGGCTGGGTGAAAAGGAGGCGAAGCAGAGGGGCCTCGCAGTCAAGGTCGGCCGGTTCCCGTTCGCGGCCTCAGGGCGTGCCCTGACCCTCGGCCAGTCCGAGGGATTCGTCAAGGTGATCGCCGACGCCGCCTCCGGGCAGCTCCTCGGCGCCCACATCATCGGCCCGCGGGCGACCGACCTCATCGCCGAGGCGACCCTCGCGGTGCAGCACGGCCTGACCCTGGAGCAGATCGACCTCACGATCCACGCGCATCCGACACTTCCCGAGTCGCTGATGGAGGCGGCGCTTGCCGCCAATGGCCGGGCCATCCACATCGCAAACCGAAAAACCACCGCTCAACCCGCTCCCACCCAGGAGACCGCGGCGATGCAGAATCGAGAAAAGCAGATGACGGCTCCGGTCAAATCCTCTCCTCCCGCTCCCCCATCCCCCGGCGCGATCGACCCGAAATCGATTGAGCTGAACAAGGCGAATCGCGACCGCCTCCTCGCCCTGCACCGCGAGATGCAGCTGATCAGGCGGTTCGAGGAACGCGCCCAGGAGCAGTACACCAAAGCCAAGATCGGCGGCTACTGCCACCTCAACATCGGCGAGGAGGCCACCGTCGTGGGCGGCATCACGGCGCTGAAGCCGAACGACTGGATCTTCACGAGCTACCGCGAGCACGGGCACGCGATCGCGCGCGGTGTCGACCCGAAGACGATCATGGCCGAGCTCTTCGGCAAGGAGACCGGCACGTCACATGGGCGTGGCGGTTCGATGCACCTGGTCGACTACAGCCGCCGCTTCATGGGCGGCTATGGAATCGTCGGCGGCCACCTCCCGCTCGCGGTCGGCGGCGCCTGGGCCGTCAAGTACCGCAAGCAGAAGGACGTGATCTTCTGCATGTTCGGCGACGGCGCGACCAACATCGGCGCGTTTCACGAGTCGCTGAACATGGCCAAGGTGTTCGACCTGCCCGTGGTCTGGTTCTGCGTCAACAACCGTTACGGCATGGGCACCCCTGTGGAGAAGGCATCGGCGGTCGCGGACATCTACAAGAAGGCGTGCGCGTACGACATGGAGTCGATCCAGATCGACGGCATGAACCTGCGCGAGGTGATGCTTCGCACCAGCGAGATCGTCGAGAAGACGCGCGCGGACTCCGTGCCGCGGTTCATCGAGTCGCTTTGCTACCGGTTCCGAGGGCATTCGGTCGTGGATCCGGATAAGTACCGCTCCGCCGAGGACAAGGAGAAGTTCCGCAAGGCCGACCCCATCGTCGCTTTCGAGCACGAGCTGGAGAAGAGCGGGCTGGCCGATGAGGAGCACTTCAAGACCGTGCGCCAGGAGATCGACGCCGAGGTCCGGGATGTCATCGAGTTCGCTGACCAGAGCCCGGAACCCAACGTCGACGACCTGTACAGGTTCACGTACGCAGGGCAGTGGGACAACCGGCCCGAGCTTCGCACGGAGAGGGTCTGATGGCGACGGCGGTCAAGGCCGAGGAGAAGCTCTACCGCCTCGCACTGCGCGAGGCGCTCAGCGAGGAGATGGAGCGCGACGACTCGATCTACCTGATCGGGGAGGACATCGGCAAGTTCGGTGGCGCTTACCGCGTCACCGAGGGACTGCTCGACAAGTTCGGTCCGCAGCGCGTGGTCGACGCACCCATCGCTGAAGAGGTCATCGTCGGCACGGCGATCGGGTCGGCGATGCTCGGCCTTCGGCCTGTGGTCGAGATGATGACGATCAACTTCTCCCTGATCGCTTACGACCAGATCGTGAACAACGCGGCCAAGATCCGCTACATGTTCGGCGGCGAGGTCAAGGTGCCGATGGTCATCAGGATGCCCGGCGGCGCCGGCCACCAGCTATCCGCGCAGCACTCTCACAGCTTCGAGGTCCTCTACGGCCTGATCCCGGGTCTGCTCGTCGTCGCGCCGACGACTCCTGAAGACGCGAAAGGAATGCTCAAGTCGGCGATCCGCTCCGACAACCCGGTGATGTTCCTCGAGTCGCTGAGCCTCTACAACGTCAAAGGGAACGTGCCGACCGGCGACTACACCACGCCGCTGGGCAAGGCGGCGCTGCGCCGCACCGGCTCGGACATCACGATCGTCGGCGTCTCGAGGATGGCAGTGCTGGCCAACGAAGCCGCGAAGCAGCTCGAAGAAGAGGACATCGACGCGGAGGTGATCGACCTGCGCTCGATCCGCCCTGTCGACTGGCCGCCCATCGTGGACTCGGTCCGCAAGACGAGCAGGTGCATCGTGGTCGAGGAAGGCTGGTCGACGTATGGAGTGACCGCCGAGATCGCCGCGGGCGTGCAGGAGCGGTGCTTCGACTACCTCGACGCACCGGTCCGGCGGCTGGGCGGCGCCGAGGTCCCGATGCCGTACAGCCTGCCGCTCGAGAAGGCGTCCATTCCCACCAGCGAAGATATCAAGCGCCTGGTGCGCTACACGATCGGACGTAAACCCGATGCCTGACATAAACATGCCGAAGCTCTCCGACACGATGGAGGAGGGCACGATCGTCGAGTGGAAGAAGAAGAGCGGCGACCAGGTGAAGCAGGGCGAGGTGCTGGCCGAGGTCGAGTCGGACAAGGCGACATTCGACCTGGAGGCTGAAGCCGACGGGGTGCTGCAGATCCTCGTCGACCAGGGCGTGCCGGCCAAGATCGGGGCGCCCATCGCCCGGATCGGAGAAGGGGCCCTCCCCATTCATGGGGAGGTGGCGCCGAAGGCGCCGGAGGGGCTGCCACATCCAGAGAAAGCTCCGGCCGCAGAGCCAGAGAAGATAGAGCCCGCGCCCATCCCGGCCGAACAGGAGCCCCAAGGTGGCCAGCAGAACGGTCGCGAGGTCAAGGCATCCCCACTCGCCCGCCGCCTCGCCGAGGAGATGGGCGTCGACCTCAGCTCGGTGAAGGGCAGCGGCCCAGAAGGCCGGATCGTCAAAGAGGACGTGCTCGCTGCCGGCGGCTCGAAGCCCCAGTCGGATCGCAGGCGCCCTCAGCCGGCGACCGAGCGCGCCCCCGGGCCCGACGTCGAGGTCATCGAGCCCTCGCGCATGCAGGCGACCATCGCCCGCCGCATGGCGGAAGCGAAATCGACCGTCCCGGAGTTTCAGGTCACGGTCGAGGCGCGCGTCGACCTCGCGGTAAGCATGCGCCAGCAGCTCAAGGACTCGGTGCCCGGCGCCGAGAAGGTGACGATGACCGACTTCCTGGTCCGCGCCTGCGCGCTGGCGCTGCGCAAGTTCCCCGAGGTCAACTCGTCGTGGGTCGACGGCCGATTTCAGCGCAAGCGTGCGATCAATATCGGCCTCGCGGTCGCGCCGAGCCAGGGGATGGGCTTGCTCGTCCCGGTGGTTCACGACGCGGACCGGAAAGACCTGATCCAGATCGCCATCGAGGCTCGCCAGGTCATCGAGCGAGCGCGCTCCGGCCGGCCGAGTGAGGGCGACCTGAGCGGTGCGACGTTCTCCATCTCCAACCTCGGCATGTACGGAGTCGATGAGTTCGTTGCGATCATCAACCCGCCTGAGGCGGCCATCCTGGCGGTCGGAGCGATCAAGGACGTCCCGGTGATCGAAGACGGAAGGATCGTGCCGGGCAAGGTGATGCGGATGACGCTGTCGGTGGACCACCGCGTCTTCTACGGCGCGACCGCGGCGCAATTCATGGCCGAGGTCAAGCGTCTGATCGAGAATCCCGTCACCCTGCTCGTCCCGGCGCCGTGACGCCCGGCGAGATCGCCGGCATCCTCGAGATCTCAGGCCAGGCTTATTCCAGCCTTCTTCGTGCCCTGCCCCACGAAGTCGCGTCGTGGCGGCCGGCGCCCGAGGAGTGGTGCGTGAACGAGGTCGTGGGCCACGTCACCGAGGCCGAGCGGCGGGGGTTCGCGGGGCGAGTGCGGACCATCCTGCGCGAGGACGAACCTCAGCTGCGGCCATGGGACCAGGCCGGGATCGCACGCGCCCGCCGCGACTGCGAACGTAATCCAGAAGACCTGCTGAAGGAGTTCGAGTCAGTGCGGCGCGAGAGCCTTGCCCTGATCCGCTCCCTCAGATCCGACCAGCTCGAACGCGGCGCAATGCACCCGAAAGTCGCCCGACTGACCGTCAACGACGTGCTCCACGAGTGGGTGCACCACGACGGCAACCACCTGCGCCAGGCCTACGCCAACGTCCAGGCCTACGTGTGGCCCGATATGGGCAACGCCCAGCGTTTCTCCAGCGGTTAAGAGCAGAGGGTCAGCGGGTCGCTTCGCGGCCAGCGCTCGCTGTCTTGCGGCGCCACCAGGTATGCATAGACGTCCCGGTCCGACGGCGCAAAGTACAGCTTGATCGGCCCGTATCGATAGCGCGTGTCGACGGCGTCGACAGGCAAGGGCGGATCGTGGGCCCAGGTTCCCAGCAGTGGGGCACCTCCCACTGCCCGTCTGGGATCGCGGATGTACTGGCGAGCCTGGGATCCGTTGGCTGCTATCGTGCCCGGCGGCCAGCCCACGAACAGCATCGTCGCGGAGTCCCAACCGCAATGCGACGGGCCGGCAATTGCTTCGAGCTCGTTCGAACCCACGCTTCGTCCGTCGATGACCCACGGACTGCCCGGATACGCAGGCGGGCTATCGAAATAGCTTCCCACCGTCGGTCCTCGGTCGGCGGAGCCGAATGCACGTACCAGCAGCACCATCGTCACGGCCAGAAGGACCGCCGCCAGAAAGAGCGCGCTCAGCTTGAGCCGGAGGGCCGGATCGAGGTTTAGTCTCAGGCCGCGGAGCTTATGCGACAGCGGCGGGTGCCACAGGCTCGATTCTCGTTTCAGCCTCGCGCGCGGCGGCGGGCAGCGCGAGATGCACCCGCAGGTTGCCCGCCCCGTCGAAGTCCGCCCACATCCGGCCCTTCATCGCCAGCACGAGCTCGCGCGAGATGGCCAGCCCGAGTCCGACGCCACCGGCGGCCGCGGAACGCGATGGGTCGGCGCGATAGAAGCGGTCAAACATCCGGTCTGGGTCAGGCCGGTGTCGACCCGCCGGGTTGGACACGACGGTCTCGACCGCTCCCCCGCTGAGCCGCGCCGACGCATTCACATTCGAGCCCTCCGGTGCGTACTTCACCGCGTTGTCGAGCAGGTTGTCGAGGACCTGGTGCAGGCGTTCAGGATCGGCGGCGACCGGCGGAATGTCATCCGGGACGTTGACCCTGAGCGACAGGTTGCGAACGCCAGCTCGCGGCCGGACCATCTCGAGCTCGTGTTGGAGCTGGCCGCCCAGGTCGACCGCGGTGATGTGCATGGAGATCGACCCTGCCTCCACGCGAGCCAGGTCGAGCAGCTCCTGCGCCATGCGCAAGACCCGCTCCGATTCCTCGTGGACGATGGTCGCCGCACGCGTCCGCTCGACGTCGCTGAGCAGGCTGCCGTCGATCAGCGCCTGGCTGAACCCGATCAGGCTGGTCAGCGGAGTCTTCAGCTCGTGGGAGACGTTGGCCAGGAAATCGCGCTGGACCTTGCGTGAACGCTCCACTGCCTCGGCCATGCGGTTGAACGCCGACCCGAGCATGCCCAGCTCGTCCTGCCCCTTGATGCTGACCCGCCGCGCGTAGTTGCCGGCGGCGACGTCCTCGGCGGCCGACGCGAGCTGTGTCAGGGGCATGGTCACAGACCGGCTGACCAGGAGGATCAGCAGCATTGCCACGATCAGGGCCGCGCCACCCGCCTCGAGCAGCCGAGTGGCGAGGTCGCCCGCCGCCGCCGTGGCCGCCAGTGACTGGGGCTGGGCGATCACCACGAAGCTCGCAAACAACGGGTTGCGTCCAGGTGTGATCTTGAACGCGGCCGCGAAGTAATCCTGCCCTCCAAAAGACGCACGAACCTCACCCACATTCGCGACGCGCGTGGACTGGACGATGGGCATCTGGAGACCGAGCGCGCTGGAATCCGGATTGCTGTCGTACACGACGCGCCGCTGCGAATCCAGCAGCAGGAGGCGGTTCCCGCCCAGCGCTGGAGCGACCAGCGCGTTGAGACGATCCACGTAGTCGGTCGATGAGTCGAGGCGGCACGAGCCGGCCGCGCGGGTTTTGACGAAGCACTCCTGGAACTTGACTTCGGCGGCGGCGAGGAGGCGAAACCGCAGGGTCAGGCCCCCGCCAGCTCCAGACGGTAGCCGACGCCCCACACGGTCTGGATGCTCGGGTCGATGACCTTTGCGGCCGCCAGCTTTTCGCGAACCTGCTGGACGTGGACGTCGACGGTGCGCGTGTAACCGGGAAAGTCGTAGCCCCACACGAGGTCCAGCAACTCGCTGCGCTGGAACACGCGCCCCGGGTGCCGGGCCAGCAGCGCAAGCAGGTCGAACTCCTTCGGTCGCAGCTGGATCCGGCCCGCCTCGTAGCGGACCTCATGGCGCTCGATGTCCACCTCCAGCTTGCCAGCACGGACGAGCCGCGGCTGGTCGGGCTCGGTCCGCGCGCGCCTCAGCAGCGCCTTCGCCCGCGCCACCAGCTCCTGGGGGTGGAACGGCTTGGTGAGGTAATCGTCGGCGCCGACCTCGAGGCCGACGACTTTGTCGGTGACCTCGTCGCGGGCGGTGAGCATGATGATCGGCACCTGGCTCTGCTTGCGGATCTCCTTGCAGATGGTCAGGCCGTCGACGCCCGGCAGCATGATGTCGAGGATCACGAGGTCGGGCTTCACCTGGCCGAAACGGGCCACCGCCTGCGCGCCGTCCCCCACTCCTTCGACCTCGTAGCCCTCGCGCGTGAGGTACAGGCGGGCAAGCTCAAGGATGTGCTTCTCGTCGTCGACGACGAGGATCTTGGAGGTCATCGGTGCGCCCATTCCATCAATTGATCATTGCGACGTCAGACGGCTGTTTTACACCTGTGAGCGAAATGTAAACGCGGCTATTGTGCGGCCCGGGGCCGGTTTCGGCTCCCCTCATCAGAACGTAAAACCAGCCTTATCGGGTTACCCGTGAGCCCAAAACGATCGCGGATCTTCTTCTCGAGGTAGCGCCGGTAAGAGAAGTGCAAGAGGCTTGTGTCGTTGACGAACATGACAACGGTCGGCGCTTCGCCTGCCGCCTGCGTCGCGTAGCCGAGCTTGAGCCTGCGGCCTTTGAAGCTGGGCGGCGGATGCTCGAGGAACGCCTCACGCAGCACCCGGTTCAGCTCGTTGGGCGGCATCTTGATCCGGCGCTGGCCGACCACCTCGAGCGCGGTTGGCAGGAGATTGCCGATCCCCTCTTTCGTCTTCGCCGAGACGGTCGCAATCGGTGCGTAGGGAGCGAACTTGAACTGCCTCGCCAGCGCGGCGCGCCAGTGGGCGGGCTTGCGATCTGCCGGGTCTACTAGGTCGATCTTGTTCACCACGAGGACCAGCCCCTTCCCCGCCTCGAGCGCGTAGCCGGCCACGTGCTGGTCCTGGGCAAGGACCCCGCTCGACGCGTCGATCACCAGCAGCACCGCGTCGGCGCGCTCCATGGCGTGGATGCCCCGGAGCAGGCTGTAGCGCTCGAGACGATCGCGGCTCGACGATTTGCGCCGGATGCCCGCCGTGTCGATCAAGACCACGGGCACGCCGTCGAAGACCAGCTCAGTGTCGATCGGGTCGCGCGTCGTGCCCGGCGTGGGGCTGACCAGCGCCCGCTCGTCGCCCAGCAGGGCGTTCAGCAGTGACGACTTGCCGACGTTTGGCCGCCCCATGATGGCGAGGCGATCCGCCTTCGTGTCCTCCGCCGGCTCAGCATCCGCCGGCGGGAGCGCATCCAGGATCCGGTCGAGCAGCTCGCCGACGCCAAGCCCATGCTGAGCCGAGATCAGCGACGGCTCATCGAAACCAAGCTCCAGGACCTCGTGCGCAAAGTGTCGCTCGGTCGGAGAGTCAGCCTTGTTCGCGGCCACGATCACGTTGCGGCGTGACTTGCGCAGCATCATCGCGATGTCGCGGTCGATCGGGGTCAGGCCCTGCCGCACGTCCAGTAGCAGGATGATCGCGTCCGCCTGGTCGATCGCGATCGTGGTCTGGGCTTCGATCGCTGCGCGAGACGAGTCCTTGGCACCGTCCAGGTCGAGACCGGCCGTGTCGACCACGCTGAACTCGCGGCCGCGCCAGTCGGCCACGCCATAGAGGCGGTCGCGGGTGAGGCCGGCCTGCTGGTCGACGATCGCCTTCTTCCAGCCGATCAGGCGGTTGAAGAGGGTCGACTTCCCGACGTTCGGGCGCCCGACGATGGCGACGATGGGCCTGGCCACGCGTCAATTAGACGGGTTCGGAGGCCTCAGCCGCCTTCAAACGACCTCGAGGGGCTCCGGGTTGAAGGGTCCTCCGTCCTTCTCGGCGACGAATGCGTTGGCGTCGACGGGGCTGCCGTTGTGCACCGCGACGATGACATAGATGTAGCCGGCCCACGCGCGCTCGGTGTCGAATCGCGAGGCCTCCGCGGGATGGTCGGGATGGCTGTGGTAGTAGCCGAGGATGTCGAGACCCGCCGCGTCTGCCTCGCGCTGGATGCGGATGTGGTCGTGTGGGTCGATCTCGTAGCGGTCGCGGGCGCGCTCGACGATGATGTTGCGCGCGCGCTTCGCCTCGGTCACGGTGCGCTCCCCGTGGGGCCCGACCATGATGCCGCAGATCTCGTGCGGGTAGCCCTCGGCGCCGTGCGCCCGGATCGCCTCCATCGCCTCACGCAGGATCTTCACTTGTCCTCCCCATTCATGGGGAGGTCCGGCGAAGCCGGGGAGGGGCCGATCCGTACAACCCGGTCGATAGGTAGCGATCTCCGGAATCCGGGAAGACGGTGACGACCACGCCCTCGCGAATCGTCTCGGCCAGCCTGTGCACCGCCCAGAGCGCGGCGCCGCTCGAATGGCCCACCAGCAGTCCTTCGGTGCGCGCAACCGCGCGAGCCAGGTCGTAGGCGGGCTCCGTGGGACAACCCCACACCTCGTCGGCGAGCGTCGCGTCCCAGATCAGCGGCACGATCGCGGTGG